>CEWG01046803.1_pt1 | contig 14592 bp, 12 predicted proteins | sample 361411 | NCBI WGS metagenome assembly CEWG01 (sample SAMEA2622173, study PRJEB7988) | marine metagenome | biome: marine biome (ENVO:00000447); feature: surface water layer (ENVO:00002042); material: "saline water (ENVO:00002010), including plankton (ENVO:xxxxxxxx)" | depth 5 m | reverse complement strand
AGGTGGAAATTATGTCTATAAGGATAGTTTATGGAATTTTTTACACGAGCCTTGTTGGACCAGTAACGACCCAGTTGAGTGCAATGCATGGATTCTCTTGGATGCTTCTGGACCAGGCGGTAGAGAACAATTACGCAAAGATATGGTAAATGTTGTTTTTGACACTCTTAGCGATGAAGTTCTATCCATGTTATTAAATGAAGACGGTACCAAGGGTATTGTCTATGTTACTCAGCCTTACATGAACTTAGACTACGCTTCAGAACTAAGAGATGACATCGATTTGATGCTTAATGAAGACACTGGACTTAGTGGAACTGGTGCATCTAAATTAACCGGGGGATTACCAGTTTCGTTAGATATTAATGAAGGAATTCATGGTGCGCAAAACCTCACTACCATCGTTACGATGATCATTTTGACAATTGTCCTATCCTTTGTTTTCCGATCAGTAAGGCTGGGGGTCTACACTATGATACCAGTCGCAGTTGTAATTCTTTGGCAACCTATTTTGATGGATAGTTCTGATGTAAATGTAAACATTTTTACCGCAATGATTGGAACGATTGTATTTGGAATAGGAGTGGATGATTCTATTCACGTGATGCACAGAATACAGGAAGAGGGTGAAACACCAACCGGAATTGCAAATTCAATTGAAGAAACAGGACAAACTATTTTTGAAACTACAATTACTACGGTTAGTGGAATAGCAGCCGGATTTTTAGTTACATTCCCTGGTCTTGAGAACTTCTTTATGATAATGTGTTTACTGATTATTTTTGCCTTCATTACCAGTACATTCCTACTCCCTGCAATCTTTACCTTGGAGCACGCAACGAGAGCTAAAATAAGGGGTGAACCTAATTGGATTGATTACGGAGAAGGAATCTCCATCGCTTCACCACTTTCGATGAAACCGATGGATGCAGTCTTACACAATTCTGAGGATTAGTGGAGGGAGTAGGGAGTAAGCCCCTTTCTGTTACCTTTCGGCGACCGCATTCAACTAAGCATCCTACCTTTCCCTAGGCACGCAACCTTAAAGGGAATTTTTGGACTTGCTCCTGTGCGGTTGCTCGTTTCATCGACCACAAGGCAATCTCCGTCTTTCAACATCACTGTACACACCTTGTATCGTTCGTTTCTGTAGCATTAACCTAACCATCTCTGATTTCTCACTTCTGCGAGGCACACGCGTTATGGAGAGGGGACTTTCCTCAGAGTCTAACTCTGTCAGCGGCCCTCCTACTCCCTCCGGGTAGTCGTGTAGTCAATACACTTCAAAACCTTCGGCAAGTAATTACAATCATTCATATGGGTTCTCACCAGGTGAATTCGCATGTTGTTGAGAAGCATATTGCGCTGCCTGATTTTGTTTTAATATAGGTAAATTCTTTTGGGCACTAAGAGGTCTTTGCACTTGGTTCTGTGGTTGACGTAAACCAAAAATCAACAATCCAACAAGAGCGACTGTGAATACAAAAATTATTACTAACAAAATTGGGTTAATTTCAGTAAACCCTCCTAAGAAACCATCACCGGAACTATCCTCGACATAGAAAGTGTCGGTTTGTGCAGTTGGGCCATTGATAATCACGAATTCAATCCACATTGAGCCTTCTCTGTCTGGACTCCATGTATGGGTGAAAACACCAGTTCCCCCCGATTGCAATTCTATTTCTTGAGCATGAATTCTAGTTCTTGCACCGTTACTTTCTACCCTTTCAACAACCAACTGAGCAAATCCTGAGGCCTCTCCAATATTTTGAATTGCGACCGCCAATTCAACACTATCACCTACGGACAAATCTTTGCTTGGGGAAATGTCTGGATTAAGGAATTGAAACTCTGGTATTTGTTGCTCTAATTGCCAAATTCCAAATGGCGCGTCTTTGGCATTAAATTCAGGACTGATATCTTGACCAGCCATATCCGTTCCAGTTACCCAAACTCTCAATTCAAGTGCTTGCTTTCTAGCTTCCTCATCGATGACACTCTGTAAATCGAGAGAGATAAACATTGGAATTGATTGACCAAACGGTTGACCTCCAAGAACTTGTAATTGAGACGAGCCATTAACCACACTATTAGTCAGCATTCCGAAGCCTGAAGGGTGAACTTCCCAGTTGAACATCAAACTATCAGTATCCAAATATTCATCTTCTGACATGACTAACTCAATGTCTAATTCAGACCATTCAGACTCAAAGACTAATTCATTAATTTCAGGCGATATAATCCGAACCATTTCAGGGGGAGAATCATCAACCACAAACCACATCAGTGGATTTATTGGTTGGCGAATAGATGCACCATTGGGTGAGTTACGTAATGAAATCTCAAAGAAGTATGAATTTGGAATAAGTGGTGAAATAATGCTGCCATTGAAAGAGCCATTAACAAAATCGACTTGTGCTTGATTACCACCAATTTCGAATAACAGATCTAAAGATTGTGTGACACTTCTATGAGTTTTTGACCATAGAAGTTCACCAATTACTTGGACATTTTCTCTCGGTTGAACCCAACTTGCATCACCTGTAAGAATTTCTTCACCGACTGTGAAGATCAATGTTTCTTTGTCAATAATCATCTCTCCAGAGAATCTCCAATCCAATTCATTCAGAGATAACTGAGAAGACTGCCCGTTTAGATCTTCAAGATAGATACTAGTTTTTCTGTAGATGCTATCATCAGGGTCAAAGCCCCATTCGAGAACAAATTCAACAATAAATTTACCATTGGATGAAAATACATTTTGTTCGGTACCTGAATCTATTCGACAACTTTGAACAGAGATGTACAATGTCGAAGATTCGCAGGTGTTACCTGCTCTATTCCATGAAATAGTCGAATCATCGGGTTGATTGAATGAAAGGTCTAATTCAATGTGATTGATATCGGTAACTCCATTTTTATCCCAAATAGGAATTTCTAGGCTGACCAATTCGCCTGGGTGAAGCCAGGTTTCAGGACCCAAATTCCAACTTAGAGTATCGTATCCCAGTTGAGGTGAGCCATCACTGCTTATCTGAAGATTAAATAATGGAGATTCGAGTGAACCTGAGTTTTCTAATAAGTTACCTGCCGTATCGGCAACTTCAATCCATCCAACAGAAAAAGAACCATCATCGGCATTAGATGTATCCAATTCAAATTCATAATCGCCTTGCAAAAATGTCAAATTTTCGGGAATTACCAACTCGGAGTTTTGTACCTCGCCTAATTGGACTTCTCCATCTGAATTTATATCATGCTCCCATGAATTCCAATAATAGACTTCGGCATGAGTTGGAAGAACCGGTCGGTCAGTAATTGTAAACAAAATATTGGTTTTGGGTGATGCCTCGACATGGTCGAACTGGTCAATATTCATGAATAACAGTTCGGGAGAAATTGCATCGAAACCAAAATTTGCCGAATTAGGCACTTGGTAAGATACTGATTGTCCTTTAAGTGGCATTAATTCAACCTCTACCATGACATTACTTCCTGTTGAAGGAACTACCCAAGGTAAAGTTACAATTCCGTCGTTAATGATAGTTGAAGTTGAATACTCATTTCCTTCAACAAGTAATCTAACCAACACTTGCCCTGTCCTTGGGGAAGATTCTTCACTGTTCTCAAATCCGAGTTCGACCTTTACATTTACAGGTTCTCCAGATTTCAAATATGGGTAATTGTTATCCGAACTCATACCATTACTGCCTACCACCGACCAATGGTTCAGGGAAATATCATTTTCTACTCCATTTGAACTACCTAATCCGAATGACTTGCTAACGGGTAGCATAGGACCTAAATTAGATACAAGGTTGGCAGACACAACCAATGATTCCTCATCATTCCAATCTACAGGGAATTTGAATCTATGAGTGAACTGAAGTATTGTTCCACTTTCAATCATCGAGATTTCGCCACCCTGACCTAGATTATTCCAAACTAAGTTCATGCCTGTTTCAACACAGGAAGAAATCGCAATTCCGTTAATAGGAAGAGAAATAATTGGGCAGCGAATTTGACTATTTTGATTTTGACCTGCAAGATTCAAATCGATTAACCATGAATTGGAGCGTGCGTGATCTCCGGGATTGGAAATACTAATTCCAGAAAAATCGAAAGTACTCACCACATCAATCCAATCTACTGAGGGCGTGAATGTATCCGTAACGTTCACCACTTCTAGGCCAACAGGTATTACGGATGCCTGTGAAGTAATTCCGTTTACTGTCAGACTTATCGACCCGGTACCTTTCATCCTAATGGGTAAAGAAATTTCTTTGTATCCAGAAACCGAAATTTCGGATTGTAGAGCGCTATTCATTGCTATAACTAAACTATCTGAAGCAGTAAAATCTAGTGTTGTGGAATCGTCATAAACAGCCATTAAACCACTCATATGAACATTAGTGGCAGTGCTAGTAGACCCTACCTTAACTATCACTTCAGCAAAATTTAATCCGTTTAAATTAACTGAGTTAATCGATTGACTCAAAGCTGAATTCAATGAAGATAAATCACTGGCACTAACCTTGATGTTTTCGACAGACTGGAAGTTTCCAAGGTTATTACTGAAAACATCTTGTCCGGCAATTGAAAGTGTCACAAATGGGCTAATCATTTCAGCGCTAGGGCTGGAGATGAAGAAGCTGAACGATTCAATACCTTTTGTCGGCATTAGCATGCTGAAGGATGCAGGTATGGAGGGAGATGATGCCACCTCTTTGGAAAGTGAATTATCCAAAAAGCGATCTTGAATACCCAATCTTCCTACACCGGGTTTATCCATACTCCAATCAGCAATACCATCAAGACCTACGTCCACTGCTAAACCGTCGGCAATACTACCTCTGACAAATTCTACATCTAAATTGTCAAGTACCCAATTTCCTCCGGTTCCAAACACTCGTAATTGGGCTGTAAAGTGAGGTTTATTCAAACTTTGAAATACATTGTTGGGAAGTTGATTCCAAGTCTGACCAGAATCAAGTGAGTATTCCATTCTTGCAGAACCCGTTAGGGTAGTATTCGATTTTATTCCAACAAATCCACTACTCATTGAGTAGACAGGGGATGTAGCCGTTCCTGAACCGCTAACTTGACCATTATTCCAATTTGAGGTTTGTAAAGTCCAGCCACTTTCTGAGGGATTAGAGTCAAAAGAATCTATAACTAATCCTTCGAAGTGAATGCCATGAATTATAGGTAGTGAACCAGAGGTAGTTTCCATGTAAACGTAAAACTTCAATTCTGGATGTTCTTCATAATCGATTGCTCCGAGGTCAATTGAAGTGGACTTCAATGCTTCGAACCCTGGAATTGTTTGATTAGTGTTAGCATCGATGAGGTCCCACTCGAATACAGCGTCAGTTGGAATGAAAGCATCGATGTACATGAACCCGTAATTTCTGATTTCACCCTGTCCAATTGAGGAAGGTCCAAATGGTTCAGACATCCAATAACCATCGCCATTTCCTGCTCCACCCGCAGGTGTAACAACAATCTCATCCACCCATGCTGTATCAGAACCCGAGTTCACGCTCCCATCTTTGGAATATGCCCAAGTAAGAGTTGATGTCGATGAAGTGATAGAGAAGGTATGGACTCCGCTTGACGTTCCAGACCATTGATTGGTATATGAATAGCGAGAACAACCAGTATTGTCAATACAAAAATTGAGAAAATCAAAACTTCCTTCTGATGAAACTTGGTAATTGAATGTTCCAGTGCCCGCAGGTAGCGATGATACATCTAAAGTCATTGTAGTAACTTGATTATGAGTAATTGTTCCTGCTTTAGCAGTTTGCGAACCAACTAATGCATTTGAGCCTTGAACCGCCCAGTTAGAGGCACCACTCAATGTCCAATCAGATGAAAAGGAACCAGATTCAAAATCCCACTTCCATTCTTGCGGCAACAGAGATAATGAAGTCCCATTAACGTCGACACCAGAATAGTATTGCGAGGAAGTGAAATCTAAGGATTTGCTAATCGAAAACGCGGTGGAGGTTGGCAAAGGAGCCGACTCAATGTCTAATCCTAGAGATTGAACAACCTCTCCATTGGGAACAGATACTGAAACTTTCTCTACTGCTCCATCCGGGAACGAACCTATCGAAACAATAGTTGACTGGCCAATTGGGGTTGAAGAATCAATTTGAGATTCAGAAAGTTGATGGTAATTATCAATTTTATCGGTAAACACAGATAATTGCAACGACAAAATAAACAGAGTCACCAGTGCGAGGGCTGAAAAAACACCGCGCCTAGAATGTCCCATGACTTAGATGACGTATACTGATAGGTCAAAAGATTTCGCCAAAAATTCCCATAACAAAAACTGCCGCTTAGAAAGAAATCATCAATAGCCTAGTCTCTAAACACCCAATATGGATGATGTTGAATTGTTGAAGCGGGAGGCTGGAATAGCTGCCTGCAAATTTGTAAAAACTGGCATGCGGGTCGGTTTAGGAACTGGATCTACTGTCAAACATACTGTCATCGAACTTGGCCGAATGATAACAGAGGAAGGTTTGGATATTATTGGAGTACCAACATCTCTTGCAACAGAAAAATTAGCGATAGAGGTCGGTATTCCACTAGTCGAACTATCGGAAGTTAGTTCTCTTGACATAGTGATTGATGGAGCCGATGAATTCGACCCCCAATTCCAATTAATTAAAGGAGGAGGCGCCGCACTATTAAGAGAAAAAATCGTTGCTCAAGAGTCTAGTACAATGGTCGTTGTCGCAGATGATAGAAAGCGAGTTAAAGTCTTAGGAGCATTTCCCTTACCGATAGAAATTACTCCTTTTGCAAGTCAGTCTACAATAAGAAAACTAACTAATTTACTGGACTGCAGAGTTAACTGTAGAATGTCTGGAGATAATCCGGTAATTACTGATAATGGTAACATGATAGCTGACGCACACTGCGGTCCTTCAATAGCAAATCCTGTTGAAATGGAAAGGAATATTTTGATGATTGCTGGTGTTGTTCAAGTTGGTTTGTTCAATAATATGTGTGACGCTGTAATATTGGCTGGTGACAACGGAGTTGAGGAAATCATCAATCCTCAAGGCCGACTTTGATAGACTGAAATCAAATCAATGATTAAATACGGGTGTTAAGACGCTAGGTTGGGCCTGTAGCTTAGTCAGGTAGAGCGACGGACTCTTAATCCGTCGGTCGCGGGTTCGAACCCCGTCAGGCCCGCCTTCCATCATAAAATGCTACGATATTTTCTTTAGAAATGTATCCAAAGTTATGTGAATCATTAGACGATGTAGGATCGGGATTGTCACCTTCAATCCAAAAATCATTGGACGAGTTAATTTTTGTTATTCTTTTTATCAAAATTAAATTTTTGTTAAACGGATGTCGAAAAACAACTAAGTCACCAACCGACAGGTCGTGACCGTTATATTCGGTACAGTTCAATTTTTGTCCGTCTTGTAAATTGGGCCACATGCTGTAGCCCGAAACAATGACTTCAACAGTGGTCATCTATCTCAACTTGCGCGAATCCAAGGTACTTCTCTACCCTTGACTCCCCAAAACATATGATGAATAGCCTCAATTGCATCCATCAATTCTTGTGCGTGGTCGGCAGAAACTTCAACCTTACAAGCACTACATAGTTTTGCAGCCTTCCAGAATGTGTCATGCAGTTCAGGAATAGACTCAAGATGCTGTGGCTTAAAGAAATCAGTCCAAAGAACCAGCAATTCATCCTTGCATTTCTGGGCTTCTTCTTCTTTTATTGCTGCATATCGACTCATTGTGTTAAGGTAAGTTGCTGAGCCACAGTTAGAAGAATGGTTCTCTTCTAATGTTAACATTTTTTTGGTCATAGACTGTACTGCTTCACCTGCAACTCTCGCACTTGCTGGGTCATATACACCACATGGACCATCACAATGCGCTTCTGCTCTAATTACTGACATGAACCTCCCAAGTAACGGGGCCATATCAATTTAATGATTGACTATTTCTTAATTATGATGGTTCCTGCATCACCCTTCAAAGCCTTCAAGGCATCTCCAGGCTGACAAAGTATTGATTTCAAATTTGGATTATGAAGTGCGGCTTCAACCAAACTTCCTACCTTCGGGCCCATCGAACCCGCAGGGAATTCTCCATCGTCAGAATATTTCTCACATTGGTCAATTGTCAAGACTCGATGAGTAATTTCATTTTTTGTCCCAAAACCTGTTTTGACACTATCTGTAGCTGTAGAAATAATTAGTGCGTCGGCCTGTAATCTAATGGCTAGCAAAGCTGACAATCTATCCTTATCGATAACAGCTGGGACACCGACAAAATGCTTGTCCCTACGGACTACAGGTATTCCACCGCCACCGCCACAAATCACCACCGCCTTCAGTTCAACCAATTTTCTAATCACTTCTAAATCTAGAATGTTCATCGGCAGTGGACTTGCAACAACTCTTCTAGGGCCAATTTTAGTTTCAGCAATATCCCAATCAGCGGACATTACAGTTTTGTCACTCAATATAGGGCCGACAGGTTTGGTTGGCAATTCAAAACCAGAGTCTGAAGGATCAACTTCAACTCTTGTGATTACGCAGGCAGTTCTTTCTGGCCTCCTTCTTTTGTTCAATATCGAATCCAGATTTATAGAGAGGGAATGTCCAATCATGCCTTGGGTTGCTGCTACCCAAGTATCCATAGTTTGAGTGACATTTTCGTCAAGTTGCATCAGATGTCCTACTTGAGGACCGTTACCATGAGTAAGGACTACACTCCATCCAGCTTCTAAAAGATCGACGACGTCACTCATAACTCGCGCTAGAACCTCCTCACTATTACCATCAGTGTCACCACTTGGTGAGGAGAGCGCATTACCACCGATAGCATATACAGCAACACGATTCATGAGACTTGCAAAACGTACCATAGTTTGAGTATTTCCTATAAATCTTGTAAAAAATGTTAATTTTTACTGTGATAAAAATTTTCCATCTTCCGTGACATTGAATTATACCAAGCATTAGGGCCGATTGGGCGAGAAGATGAAGACTATATGGATTGGTGATGTTCAATCAGGCCAATATGATAATCAAGAAGTTGAATTAAAAGGATGGGTCAAGCGGTCTAGAGGTTCTAATAAAATACGCTTTATCGTGCTTAGAGATTCTACTGGAATCATACAATGTGTTGCAAAAAGAGACGTTCTCGGTGACGAAAGTTTTGAACAGATAAAGTCTGCTTTAATCGAATCATCAATTATTTTGAAAGGTACTGTTAATGTTGACGAACGCTCCGAAGGTGGTCATGAATTAGTAGTAAATTCAGCGGAAATAATCGGCCCAGTCAATCCTGAAACTCCTTTCCCTATTACAGAATCAGCCATGGCAGCAGCCGATGGTGGAGAAACTGAATTTCTTCTCGACAACCGCCACCTCTATCTCAGAACTTCGCGAATGACAACTATGCTGAAGATTCGCAGTTCAGTCTTTGGTGCTGTCCATTCCTACTTTCGAGAGAGAGACTTCCTAGAGTATCAAGCACCAAACTTTGTTGCCGGGGCTGTTGAAGGGGGTTCCACTCTCTTCGAAGTACCATATTTTGGAAGAAAAGCATACCTTACCCAATCATGGCAGTTGTATGCCGAGGCTGCAATGCCTGCCCTAGAAAGATTATACACTATGGCTCCTTCGTTTAGGGCCGAAAAATCTCGAACTAGAAGACATCTAACTGAGTTTTGGCACGCTGAAATGGAAGTTGCATGGGCTACAAATAACGAAATTATGAACCACGGTGAAGGGGTTGTACGACATATTGCAGCTACCCTGCTAAATGAAAGAACTGAAGAATTAGAATCCTTAGGCAGAGACTTGGAGTTAATTTCTAGATACGCTGATTCAAAATATCCCCGTATTCGATACGATGAAGCTGTAGAAACTCTCCAAGGCATGGGAGTTGATATTGAGTGGGGTCAAGACCTAGATTACTCAAAAGAAAAAATTCTAACTCAGGATTTTGATGTTCCTCATTTCTTAACTCACTACCCCAAAATTGCTAAACCATTCTACCACAGAGTCGACCCTGATGATGAAAAATACGTTCTTTGCCATGATTTATTGGCACCTGAAGGATATGGTGAAATAATTGGTGGAGGCGAAAGAACTTGGTCAGAAGAAGAGATTTTATCGCGCATTGACGAGGAAGGAACCCCGCGTGAACCGTATCAGTTTTACATCGATACTAGAACATACGGTGGCGTCCCACATGGTGGATTTGGTTTGGGTGTCGACAGAGTGTGTTCATGGCTAAGCGGTGCAGAGCATATCAGAGAGGTCATTCCTTTCCCAAGGGATTCTAGAAGAGTTACACCTTAGGTGATTGAATGAGTAAAATCTTCACACTCGGATGTGGCCTTGTTGGTAAATTTGTGGCCAGAATGTTAGCAGAAGATGGCAATATTGTTACCGTGATAGATTTGAAAATACCTGCAGATGTGATTAATTTAGCTAATATTATTCCATTAGAAGGCGATGTTTTTGAAATAATTGATACCATCCCCGAAAATCAAATCGTTGTAAACATGCTACCCGGAAGGATAGGAGATAGAGTGCGGCCGAAATTAATCCGAAATGGTCACCAAATTATTGATTTAGCATTTACATTGGAAGATCCGGAACAATATGAGGAACTCGCCAAGCAGCACAATTCCGTCCTATTGTGGGATGTAGGAATCGCTCCGGGACTGTCTAATATGTTAGTGAAAATGTCCGAGAATGAAATTGGTAATTTGGATAAAGTCCATATTAAAGTCGGTGGAAATCCAGCAAGCCCTGACTCCAATTGGTCCTACATGGCGCCTTTTTCACCATCTGATGTAATTGAAGAATATACTCGGCCTGCTAGAATTATTCAAAATAGCGAAATCGTTACCGTTCCTGCGTTATCTGAAAGACACGAAATCAATGTTGAATATCATGGAGCAATGGAAGCATTTCTCACCGATGGGCTAAGGAGTGTGCTAAACACGATTTCAGCCGTGGAAATGAAAGAGTACACCGTTAGGTGGCCTGGACATATCGATAAATGGCTAAATGAAGGTAAACAAATGAAAGAATCAGAACTTCTTGAACAATGGAAATTTGATTCTCTAAAAAAGGAGTTCACATGGTTAGAGGTAGTGACCAGTAACTCAGAAAGCAAAATTCGTTGGATGGTTTATGATTGTGGAAAAGATGGCGATAGTTCGATGGCTAGAACTACCGGTCTAGTGACTGCTGCATGTACTATTTTGTTTGCTCGTAACGGACCTATGCGTGGCTGTGGTTTAGAAAATGGGATTCATCCACCAGAGAATTTATCCCAAAATTCGGTTGATTTCATCATCAAATATTTGGAAGACAATGGCGTAGAAACTAAAGTAACTAAAGAATAATTTCTCCGCATTCAGGGCAAGGAATACCAGGTAAAAAATCACCCAACATAAATCCACAATGTGGGCAAAATGAAATATGAAGTGCATAGTCATCTACTGCAGTCATATACGGTGTTCAACTCGAATGTAAATAAATATTATTTTGACATAAAAGTTTTTATTTTTTCTAATACTATTGCTAAGTCTTTTTCCTCGACCACCTCATCACAGTATCTCAGTGGCTTTTCATCCCAAGGATTGAAACAAATTGAGTAACCAGATTCCTCGAACATTCCTATATCTCCTGCAGAATCTCCAACAGAGGCGGTTTTACTTTTCTGGATATTATGTCTTCGTTGTAGCATTTTTACGATCGAACCTTTACCGTTCATTTGAACCTGATATCTTCCAAAATCTTCAATCAAAAAGTCACCGTTATACTGTTTACCAATCAACCATCCGTTGGTAAAGACTGACAGGAGAGAGTCATAGCCTTGAGCAAATTTTCTAGAGGTGAATCTATCAATTCCTCCCCAGCGCCTTTGCCAAGAATATTCACTGGGGAACTGTGCTGCGATATCTCTGGCAGTTTGTTGTAAGCCACCACTTACAATTGCCACTTTAGCCCCGTCATCGATAAGTCCTTGAATTAACATCTTCCAATTCTTCATCATTGGCATACCCTCCATGTGTGCTCTTAATTCTGCGTCCGTAATTGGTTCTTCAGATTCAGACCTACTACCCTTAATCAATGCGATATCCAATTTTATCCAATCCCATTCATCAAGCAATCCCTGGTTATATAATTCGAATGATTCGTCATTTGATAATCCCATGTTGTCGTAGACAAATTGCCATGTCGAGAGATGGTCAACCAATACACGATCCATATCTAGACAGACAAGATACTCATATTTTGACATAGCAAATCCTCACTTCGACCAGTCATACTGCGATTGTATTTGCTCGACTTGCTTTCCCATTATATACAATATTAGAGCGACCATCATGGCAAATAATCCAATAAGAGTCATGGCAATTGTGGTTAATGTAACCCCTATGGAAGTAGTATTTAGTTCACTAAATGTGTCAAGTACATTTCCTGATAACTTGTATCCTAGGCCGAATAAAACAATTCCTGGAATTCCAAATAACAAGAGTGGATGCCGTGTTTCCAACATCCAGTAAAATAGTTGAGCAAACCTTGATGCTGTGGCGAGTGATTCTCTTTGTGGGAGTCGAATTGATTTTTGTAAACGAGTTATTCGAACCTTCAGACTTTCATCAAGTTCCAAAGCATTAGAAATAGGACTGGTTTTTGACAATTCTTGCAATCCTTTTTCTGATAAAACCATATGTGTAAAATCTATAGAATTTAGTACTATCTGGTTGGCATCTTCAATTAAATCATTCTCCTCGGAGGTAAATGCGATGAATACATCCCATGATTCTTTAGAGCGGTTTTCAACAATGGGAAAATCACTGAGTTTCCAATCTTCTGAAATTTTAATCAATAAATTGGTAAAATTTGAGTCCAAATCAGATTCTAGAATGTATTTGGACAAATCTTGACAAGACAGTTCGGAATCTAAATTATACACCGGACATCCGACCTCTTCAGCAAGTTCGATTGTTTCATCTTCTGAACCTAAATCAAAAAATATCACTTGTTGAGAAATCTCTCGCGCTCTAACAATTAAAGAAATTATCCTCAATTCAAGGTCTCGGCCGAGTAGAATAATCCTCTCGCCCGATTTCTCCATGGCCTTGTCACAAGGTATTGCCTTTCAAACCTATTACTGAAAAACACCTGAAAGGCTGATTTGGGACACTGATTAAACCAACAAGTAGTTTATTTGTCGAACCGCTTAGGATTGTATGTGTACAATCACTGGAATATAGGTGTCGTGATTCCTGCACGAAATGAAGAAGATTTCATTTCAGGTGTTTTGCAAACGATTCCTGAGTTTGTTGATAATGTAATTGTGATAGATGATGGCTCAGAGGACTCAACTGCTAGAATTTGTGAGGAATTTACGCACTCCAAGTACAACTTGGTTGTCTTACAAAATCATGGCCAAGGTGTTGGTTCGGCAATTGACAGAGGTCATCGAGAATTACAAAAAATATCTCAAAAACCATTCATCAGCGTTGTTATGGCCGGAGATGGTCAAATGGATCCCATAGACATGGAGAACTTGATTAATCCAATTATTAAAAATGAAGCTGATTATTCTAAAGGAAATAGATTCATACACCCTGATGGTCTCGGTGAAATGCCTATAATCAGGAAAATAGCCAGTATAATTTTATCATTTTTTACGACCTTGGCATCGGGTCTCAGAATTTCCGACCCGCAGTGTGGATATACCGCGACGAGTTTCAGTGTTATTGAATCATGGAATTGGGATAAATCTTGGAAAGGTTATGGGTATCCAAACTACTGGATAATTAATCTGTCAAAAAATTCTTGGAGGATTTCTGAGGTACCCGTAAGATCGATTTACGGTGCTGAAAAATCTCTAATCAATAATTTTTCATTCTTTGTTAGAGTTGGGTTTATGATGTTTATACAACACCACAAGAGAGTTTTTACTAAATTACTTTCCAAGGATGTCAACCCACATACAATTCTAGCATTTGTCGCCTATGTGATTGGTTGGATTGCAATCATTCCAACAATTAGTACAGATTTAGAAAGGGAATTTGTCGATAGAGGCTTACCAATTGTGATATTGATTGTCATTGCTTGGAGTTGCGCACATATACTTGATAGATTGTCCGTTAAAGTATCTCAGGAGTTGAAACATAATGCGTAGAATAGATCGCCGAAATAATCCTAGAAAGGCTCATGTTAGACACATACTAATTACTAATAAACCACAGGCAAGAGAGATTCTAGAACAAATTCAAAATTCAAAAAAACCACTTAAAGAATTTAAGAAATTAGCTAAAAAGTATTCCAACTGTCCAAGTGGGTGCAAAAAGGGCGATTTAGGAGAATTTGTTGAAGGCCAGATGGTGCTGGATTTTGAGAAGGCTGTATGGGAAATGGAACCTGAATCAATTCCTACCAAATTCGTCAAAACTCAGTTCGGCTTCCACATAATTTGGGTTCACACAAAATCATCTTTGAACCATTAATGGTGGGCGTACCAAGATTTGAACTTGGGTCCAAGCGTCCCAAA
>CEWG01178827.1_pt1 | contig 14598 bp, 15 predicted proteins | sample 361411 | NCBI WGS metagenome assembly CEWG01 (sample SAMEA2622173, study PRJEB7988) | marine metagenome | biome: marine biome (ENVO:00000447); feature: surface water layer (ENVO:00002042); material: "saline water (ENVO:00002010), including plankton (ENVO:xxxxxxxx)" | depth 5 m | reverse complement strand
ACGCCAGTGTAATTCCAATTTTCAAATTCTTTTAACAAGTGTAATGTAGCATGTGGTTCCTTTGTGTAAACTAAACCTAAACGTTCACCTACTAATCCGAATCCTTTAGAAAAACTAAAAAATACTTGTTCTGTATTTTTTGGCACATTTATTCTTTGTTTGTTTGTTGAACTTATATACGTGCAATCTAATATTACTGGTGCTTCTATATTTCCTATATCAAAGTAATTACCGTCAGCGGCACTAGGCACACTTACAAACAATGGCTTAGTAGGATCAATATTTCCCTTTAGTGCTGAACGTCCTGTTTGTTCGTCCATATACTGACCTGGCACATCACAAGTTACTTGACCAGGAGTACCTACAGTATCTGCATATTCATATTCTCCATAACATAACTTTTGCCACGGTCTTTTTTCTGTAAGTTGCCAATGATGTATTGCATCAGTTGCACCATATGTAAAATAACAAAACTTAAAATCAGATAGATCAATAATATCTTTGACCCATTCTCTGTGTTGTGTTTCGACTAAATTAAATTCTTTTGTTGCTTCACCACTGCCACGTTTAAAATATGTGTCACTTACTAACTGTGTTTTAAGAATATTTAAAACATCATTATGACAGGGAACATCTATATAAGCATTTTTTCTAAGTTGATTTCTTATCTCTAATTGCATACTCTCTTATAGTCGCAAGCGACTCTCCATAACAGCCTATCGCCCATTACAGGAGTTCTTCTATGTAGTGTTGTAAACTGATCCATCATTAATAAATCACCTTCAGCAAATACGTGATGGCGTTGATACTTACTTTTAAAAATGATAGGCTTTAATTTTTCTACTATATGTTCATGATCAACTTGCTTTTTTCCTTCCCATGCTTTAATAATGAAGTGATAAGGAAAGTAAAAGTAATCAGCACCAGTATGTGGGTGTTGTCCTACTAGTGGTCTAATACTTCCTTTATTCTTACTCATAAACTCTAATTCAGGATCGTCTTCATCTAAGTGGTACATAGTGTCATTTTGAAACTTAAGACGGATAGTAATACTACGCCAATATTCTTGTTCGTCCTTTGATAAATCATAAAAAGGATCACTGGTGTTACAAATACTTAAAGTTGTATTGACATCTCCTTTTACACAATAAAGAGCAATTAATATTTTATCTATCAAGTGTCTACTGTTACCGTTTGAATGCCAACCAAGTTCGCCGCCACCAAACATTCCTAGTTTGTTTCCTTGCTCATCTTTGCGATCTGATACTAAGAATAATTCAGGATGATCTTTTGGATTCATAAACAAGCCAGGTGCTTCACATTCTCCTATACGTTTGAAGAATTCTATAATTTGTGCTTCTGTAAAATTTTGTTCGTGATGTATTGACAGACCTTCAGTTTGTATTTTCTTTACTAGGTCTCTTAATTCTGTATCATTATAATTATAAACTTGCGATGTCATCTGTACCGTCCAAACTAAACATTAAAGCAATACGTGGTTTGTTACTCATGTTTACAACTGCATGAGGGTAACCTATATTTAGAAAGTTTGCTGTACCATCTTCTAAATTGTATGCTTCTATTTTTTCATTACGTTTAAATAAATTTATTACATTGCTACCACCATATACAGGTACAATACATCTTACAGCATATGACACATCATAATCAACATGGAATGGAATTGTTTTACCTGGTGCTAGTTTTGTAATTCTAATACGGCTTGCGGGTGCTTTTAATTGTGTAATTATTTCTTCAAAGTAACTACCCGGATAATCTTCAGTAGGCACATTATACAAGTGTTCTTCTCGGCGTCTTAGACGCTCTTTAATGCTGGCTGTGTGCGGTAAAATCTCACTTGGTGTAGTAAGGTTTATTTGTTCAAAGTTATCGTATACATCTTTTACCAAGTCTTCGTGATTCATACACAGCATTGGATTTGCAGTACGCACATCTACAAACTTTTCTGCAAGTTTATCTGTTTCTAATCTTAACTTTTCTAGGTCTATGTCTAGTCCTAAATTTGCTATAGTTGGTAAATCCTTTTTATTCATTTTGCCTCCTTATTGTAGTGTAGATTCAACCATGTCTTTGAAAGTATAGTAATCTATATCTTTTGATATATTATTCCAACGTGTTACCCAAGCACATCTTGGAGCTTCTGTGACAACTACTCTATGCATAGTATTTGTATCTAACAGTAAAGGTTTATCTACAATTATGTGTCCTATTTTCCTTTCACTTAAAAAATTTTCAAACTCTGGTGTTCCTTGCCCCATTTCTCTTTGAGCGTGAAATTCATGATAATAAGCATACCCGTGTGCATTTAGTTCTGGTAGGTACACTTCGTCTTCATCAGTTCTAAAATAATCTATCCTAGAATTGCCAAATACAGGTATCACTAAATTATAATAATTAGGATGCTCTGTATCTAAATCTATGTCAGTATGTGCAAATACATCTTTTTCTGTACTGTCTGCTGTGTTAAATCCTGTAGATCTAAATTGATAATTAGGATGAACTTTTCTATGTTCAGCAAGTATAGGATCAAATTTTTGTTCATACCCTGTTGGCTTACCATCTCTGTCTTCTAGTGAATAACTTCTAAATGGTGTTTTACCAAATGTATTTGATTGTGTCACCTTTACTTTTTTATATAACGTTTCAAGTAAGTCTACTCTATCACCTATGTTTACGTATTCTGCTAATCCTTGTATCATTCTAAAACACCTTCTATAAAAGGATCGTTATAAAACTTAACAAATTTTCCGTCTTGTAACAACATAGCAAAACGCCGACATCTTACTCCCATGGTATTGCCAAAGTCTTTGTCTACGCCTATGCTTTTACTAAAAACTGCTAACGGGTCTGCAACTGCATCTATATCTTTATGTCCGTGTATTGTATTCCATTCGTGCATCACACTAGGATCATTAACACCTATAAAAATCACCTTACAGTCTAGTTTATCTAAATTGTTTGCAAAACCAGGAAGATGTCTTTTTGTGCAACCGGGTGTAAATGCTCCAGGTACACCGCACATAATAACTTTGCCCATAGGTATTTCATATGGTACATAGTCGTTATCTTTTAGTATATATAAGCCTTTACTGTTAATTTCCATTTTATTCCTTTATACTGTACTTATTGCACGTGCCTTACAAGACTTTTCTTTTCGGTATTTTACTATCTGCACTACTCACACAACTGTCTGTAATACATGGTGCAGGAGCATTAAATAATTCAAAACCTGTTTCAATGTTTCCTAACGGGGTATCATGACATGAGTAACTACGTTTTATACTACCGTCTGGTTCTCTAATTATTACTCCACTGTATCCAGCATTACATTCCCAGCCTTTAAATTTGTTAAAATTAAATGCATTAAATCTTTCTGCTTGATCCATATACCATTTTTTACCTTCATCGTCTTCAAACTCTACTTGCATATGCCAAGGTACACTGGCATCATTTTTTCCAGTTACTCCTGCAGGTACTTGAAACTTCGCCTTGGGTCTTTCATTCCATATTCTTTTTGTTTCTGTGTAGGCTCTTTGGGGCATTCCGTTGTATAGTTTTTCGAGTTGATCCCCAGTGTATCCATCAACCACTTTTGACGCAGTCGGATCCGACTGAGGTTTAAGTGTGACGTTGATTCCTTGCTCATGAAAGAAGATAGCGTTGTCCCAATCTCTTTCAAACCATTCAGGAACCATAACTTGATTAATTGTAACTTGTATATCATGTTCTTGACACAGGATAAGTTTGTCTGCAAAATCCTGCATTTTCTCCCTAGTGTTAACGTGTTCAGTATGTAAACTTGCAGTGATGCTCGCTCTATGAAATGGTTTTGCATATTCTACATATTCTTTAAACCACTTAATAGGGCGACTACAATTACTAGTCATATGAATACTAGTATAGTTTGTGTTTTTTACATCATCAGCAAGGTATTTTAATAGCTCAAGATAACCCGGGTGAAACGTCGGTTCCCCTCCTGACAAGGAGAAGTGGAAACTGTTGAATCCGTTATCTCGTGCCTGTCTTTTGATTTCATCCACTGTTCGCAGGCATAACTCAATTGGCCTGTGGTCTTTTCTGTCGCTTCTGGCATAAGGCCAGCAGTAGGAACATCTGTAGTTGCAGAATCTTCCCAATAACCACGATACTGTGAATAAATCGCGATAAAGCAAAGTACGCTGACCAACACTAACAATGCGGTCAAACGGTATTTTTTTAAAGTCATATTCGCTCCATTTCAGTTCATTATTCATAATAAATTATAGCATCATTCCAGATCAGTGTCAAGTATTTATAGGCGTAAATACTGCATATTAGGAGTATTGAGTTGGATTGGTTAAACATCATAAAAAATAGACATACAACATTTTCTTGGTTTGAAGATAGCATTCCTAGTAAAGAAATAATCAAAGAAGCATTGCAAGAAGTGTACACACATATTCCTAGTAAAAATTTACAATTTCCTTATCAAGTTAGATTATTACGCAATAATAATCCGGAACTACGCAAAGAAATAATGACTATTTGTCAAAGAAATGCACATATGACCATAGAAGAAGATAAAGGAAATCCACAAGTATTAGCACCTTGGTTATTAGGATTCAATAGTCGTTGGGTTGGTGATTTAGAAACACGTTATGAAAAAGAATCTGATAGAGGAAAACTTGACGGATATGGAATAGGCAAAGAACGTACTAATGATCCACACGGCAATCAAACACGAACTGAAAATATTGAAATAGGAATTTTCAGTGCTTACATTATGTTAGCTCTAGCAAATCGAGGAATACAAACTGGCATGTGCCAAAATATAATAAAACAAAAAAAGCGTGCCGGAGAAATATTTAAAATATTTGAAGATCCTAGAGCTATAGAGTTTAGATTTATAATGGGAGTTGGTTACGGTAAAGATATAGCAACACACCACGAATACTATGATCCCAGAACATCAACAAACAAAAATATACCATTTCCCCCTGCAAGGGTTGAAGAAGTTTATCCCCGTCCTGATTTAGATGATGTTATTATAGAGTTGTAAAAATACTTAAACCAATTTTTCTGCTAATGTTTGCATCAGCGAAATTACTTGCACAATGTATCTGTAATGCATCAAATGCAATGTATGATCCAGGCACCCAAGGATAAAAGCCTTGTATAGTTAATCCTTCTATCCATTTGTCTTTTAAGTGAGATAGTAATTGTGTTCTCCATTCTTCTGAAATGCCTGTATCTGACAGTCCTACAATATCTTTATAATCTGTGACAATAGAATTGTAAGTGTTGCTTTCGAAATTTTCATCTTTACAAAATTTTGCTGGGCCGCCATAATAATACTGATTGAACATGACTAATTTTGCATCTAAAGCATTGCCGTCGAATACTTGCAAAGGTATTGTAAATGCTTTGTATGCGTTAGGTAAGTCTTTGCCATCATCATTGTGTAACACATGCGGTACGGTAGTATCAAATATTTGTGCATTTCTTAATTTAAAATCTCCAAACTTGTTACGCAATTTTACCAGTATGTAGTCAATCACGCCTTCGCCTTCTTTTATGTATAAACACTTAGGTCCTGTAGGTTTTATTTCTGCTTTGTCAGCATTATTATTGTAGTACATTAATAATTGATCAACTTCTAATTCATTTAAAAAAATTAATTGTTGTTTAGGAGTAGATTGCTTTTCTTTTATTTTATTAATTTGTATTTGTGTTCTCATTAAAGATATCCTCTAGTTCTGGAAATATTTCCCAATAATTTTTGTTATGAAGTTTTTCTTGATTCTTATACCACTTGAATGCTTTTTCTAAATATTGCTTATCTCTACGTGTACCTATTTGATTACGTATATCTTGTAAATGCTTTACGTATAAATGTTTCTGTTTTAAATTCAATTTCATAACATATTCAACAGCATCATCTATATAACTTGTGTATTCTATAGGAAGTATTGCAGGATGCATTGCTTTTGGTTCAGTCAATGAGTTAATACTTAGTGCCCATGTTTTGCCAAATGAATTCCAATCTCTGTGCTTGTAAATTAATCGTGTAGCCCAATCTAAAAACTGAACATGATCTGTAATAGATAAAGCACTCATTGTAGGTAACAAACTTACTCTAGTAACTGCTGGTTCACTCATAATCCAATTTAAATTATGTTCAAATCTTGCAAAATCTAAACCTTCTCTAATAGCTTCTGCTCTTATTCCTATATTATCTATACTTGCATTTAGACTGTGTACTACATATGGATATTTTTTACATACGTTTATAAACTTTTGTACAACACTAGGTCCTAAATTAAGGTTACTTATAAATTGCATAACACATCTTTGCTGACGCTTGTTATGTATACTCGCCAAGTGTTCAACAATATCAAGAAATTCATCTATGAGAAAAGTTTCTCCACCTAAAAATGTGTATATAACGCTTTCTTTATCTCCTGTGTTATTTTCTATATGTTTGTACAAACTGGTAAGAGCCGCTTCTTGCCAAACAGAATCAGGTTGTAATATAGGCACACCTAATTTTTTTGCCCATAAACTACTTACTTCTGGTATACAATATATGCACGTTTGATTACATTTACTACTAAGAGCTATTTCAATTTTATAACTATGATCTTTAGTAAGGTCTGGAGTATCTTTACCTAACCAATTGTTCCATGTGTTGTATTGGCTGTTAGGATGATTAGTGCTACAGGCTTCACACCCTTTTGGAAAATTATAATTCTTTATCCAAAAGTTTTTGGCTTCTCTTAATTCTTTGCGTTCTGTCCAAAATTTAGGATCTGAGATTTCTTCTACTGTAGGTGTTTCTAGTTGTTGTCGTTTACAACAGTTTACAACTTCTTTTCTATGTATGTTTAAGTTTATGTCTGTCCATAACTTACTGCATGGCGTAATCATTAGAACGCCTTTGTGACACTCATTAATTTTAAAACATTTTCCCAAGTCTTAGGTATATTCATTACAAGGTGTATACTGTCATTTACCCAACTATGTGTTCTATGTGTTTTAGTCGTGTCTACATAGTATACTCCGCCGGGCTTAATAGGCACTTTGGTATGTTCCATTTCCCATTCAAATTCGTCTCTAGTGACGTTCCAACTTGGAAATGCTACTACCCTAAATGTATCTCTTGTAAGTTTAGGTGCATCTTTATGGGGAGGAAAGTAGCCGCCGGCGTTTGCTTTGACTAACATTGTCCTGCCTAGTGGCTTCCAATAATCTAGCAATTCATGTAAACTTGGTAACATATCATACGCTTCAGTTGGTGTATTGAACTCTGTTTCTTTTAACCATCTGCCTGCCTTTTTACATGCTTCAGGCATACTTAAACCTTCTTCCATAGTGGCATCGGGTAACCCGACAACACATATGCCTTCTCGGTCGTTCATAATACCTTCTCTACGCAAGTAAGGCACCCATCGTTCATCAAGTGCTTTTACTTCTTTCATAAACTTACTAGGATCGATTTTTATACTTAATGGCTCCCAAAAACTTAACATTCCTAATTGGAGTTCGCATTTTAGGTCTTGGTTGCTAGGATCTAAAGACTCAGGATTGTCTAACCATGTTTGATAATAGTTAGCCTGTGTAGCTCTATTAGCAAGCGGAATTAAATTAAGTTCTTTACCGTCTTTATCGTATTTTTTATAGTCCATATTGTACTTATTAGTCCACCATATTAGAAAACCATTTTTTGGCTTTGTGTCCTGTAAAAACAACACCATCATCATAATCTTCCCAGTTATGGGCTGTGTTAGGTAAACCTTTTCCTATGCCCACACTCATTAAACACTTTGATATATTACCTTTATCAAATATAAGTTTTCCGTTTGTTAACTGCAAAGAAAGTTTACTTAAATTTTCTCCAAATCTTTCCCACATCACATCTCTATATTCTTTTCTTTTGTCAGCATGCCAGCCTTCATGACAAGCAATTTGGGCAGTGTCGTAACCAAGTTTTAATGCTTCAGTAACTAAAATGCCTGCATGGAAAGCGTTGTTTCTTCTTACTTCATTGTCATTTGGTTCCCTATAAATTTCTTTTTCCCTAGCCTCTAATTCAAACCCTAATTCTTTTGGATGAACTAATCCAACAGCAAAACTTGTAAACAGATATGGAGCATCTGCTAAAGCACCAAAATATTCTCTATGATTCCTTTTTTCATCATCACAATAATAAAAATTTTTTACAAGATAATCTTTTAATTTTTGATCTTCAGGACCTAATAAACACCACATATGATCTACTTGTCCTAGTTGTGTAGGTGTATAATCAAAAATTTCTTTTATGTATTCTACATGCTTACTTTCAGGTATAATATTTCTGTCAAACCTTCTAACAGTGTATCTACGTTTCCAATCACCTAAGCTCATTTACTTTCCTTTAAATTACTGTTTTCCCAAAATTCTTTTTTTGTTTTATGATATTCATTATTTCCAATGTCGTTTAAAAATTCAAGTTCAGGAATAGCATCAAACAAACTAGTTCCTCTACTACAATCTAAATATGCACTTTTACGTAGAAAATTTTTCAAAGCAGAAGGATCATGAGGTTTTTCTAATTCTGCTATAAATGTTTTTAACAGTTGAGGGTTATGTATTTTTGTACTTTTTTCCCATCGTTTTATTTTCTTTCTAATTTTACGTTTAAAATCATCTGGCAAAACTTGTATACACCATGCTTTAGAAAATACTGGATTGAATCTTGGCGAAAAATTTTCGTTATTGCCTTGATATAATTCTTTGAATTCTGTGTATATTTCAGGCAGTCTAAATATATTATAACAACCTATACTTATGATAGGAGCACACCTAATATTGTTATCAACTAATTTTCTAATATGACCACTTACAATATTCCATTTGGTTCCATATCGTATCCATTCTGCTCTAGCACCTAATTCATCTAAACTATTTTCTACAAGTAATTTATTCTTTGGCCATTTTTTCCAATAATCTATAGCACTCTTTCCTTTGAAATCTAACTTCAATAAATTTGTATTGTATTTTATTTCAACATCATACTTTTGCATTGCATCTAATTGTTCTAATATGTACCAATGTGCATCCATAACTAATGGTTCTCCGCCAGCAAAATATATTTTTTCAACATCATTTATACCCTGGTCAACCCATTTGATTTGGTCGTTAATATTAACAACTTTCTCATTATCTAATACACTTTTATCTAAATTTAATGAATGTAAAAGATTAAGTCTTGCATCTTCGGACTTCATGCTGTCATATAATTTTTTTGCTTCTTGTGTCCATCTACTACTAAATTCTGGACTACACATTACACAGGTCATATTACAAATATTACTAAATCGTAAGTCCCAGTATTTTATTTTATAATCTTTCAAAGTTCCGTCTGGTTCTGTGCGAGAAATTTTTTCCATTACCCCGTCTGCATACTTGTTATGGAACACCCATTGTCTAGGACTTTTGACTCCTAACTTTTCATATTTGACACACTTGTGACAAGTATCTTCTGGTAATATTCCATTTAACATATCCTTGCGTAAGTTTTTCATTTTTACACCGTTGAATATATCATCTACACTATCTTTTTTTACATTACCAAGTATTGTTGGATTGCTTCCTCTTTGATGGCAACAAGGAACAACATCACCATTAGGATTAATTGCTAAGTGTGACCAAGGATGTAAGCATAAACTTTTTGCCTTTAGTTTCAACGGATTCATAATACTATTTAACTTCCAATTCTCTTACTAATCTGTCTGCAATATTAATTGTACTATCTACTGTATAATGAAAGGGACTTTTTCCTCTTCTGTGCTGTTCATCTGCTACTAGGTCTTTCCAATCAATGGTTATAGTTTTGATTCCCCTATACCCATTGTACTGCATGTGTTTTTTGAAACCAACATATAGTCCTTTATAATTATGACAATGTTCGTACCAACTGTCTCTATTAAAATGTTTGCCTGTGCGTGTTTTGTTTTTTAATATGTGTAGGTAATCTCCGTACACTGGCAATTTTGTATAAAATCCAAACTTTTTGCTTAACCATTGTTTAGAAGGAGGTGTATGTACTAATATAATTCTATTTTCAAAATGTTCACAAATTAAATCAGCAAACTTCTGTAACCATTCTCCTTGCCCTGAGGGACCGCCCCAATAACTTCTATAAACAATATCATCATTGTAGAACACAGTATTTTTTGTATCATTTAAAATGTCGCTTATTTTTTCAGGAAACTTTAACTTTGCTAATTCACTTGCTGATTTTTCTTTTATTAATTGTTTTATTAGAGTGACGTGTTCTCCAAAAAAATCACAACGAGCCTCTGCTTCTCTAGCCATACTTAAAATAAGCCAATTATCTTTTTTATTTAAAGATGATATACTATCAAAATAATTTTTCAATACTATTTCTTTGTAAATTGTTTGTGCAAAAGGATATTTATGAGCTTCTGTATTTTGGTTCCACCAGTCATTAACAGTATCGCATATTACGCCTTGTTTACTAAACAAACTACCTATTGTTGTAGTTCCCATAGAAATAAAATTATGGTCAGATAGTTTTGCTTTTATTCTTGGTAAACTGTCGTCTAATTCACAACCACCCCACATATAAAAATTCATTACATGTTCTCCCATACTTCAGGTACTTCGTCCTGTATATAATGCTGTCTTCTATCATCAAGCAATTTTGTAAATTTAATAAAGCGTTTCCATAAGATATCTTTATCTAATGGTTCATATTTTAAATTTTTAATAACATTGTTACAATCAGGCCTTATTCGTGCATGTACATTTATAAACGGATCAGCTAGAATTTTTTCAACTTGTTCAATTGCTAAAGGTTTGATTGTATCGGGCAATATACAACTACTCAAATATTTTGGATGAGATAATGTACGCATTTGAATATCGTCTACTGGAATATCTTTTGTAAAAGTTTTATACAAGTCATACATATTCAAACTATTATAGATTTGATGACTACCGTTAATTTGTATTTTAAGATTTTTCATCTTAAGGTTCTTCAATGCTTGTATATTTTCACATAATTTGTCAAAATTAAATACACCTGCACTTCGCATATATGAAAATAAACTGCCTGTAGCATCTACACTAAAATTAATACATACTTCTTTAAATTCATTCAACTCTTCAATTTTGTCTAAATTGATTTTACTACCATTTGTAGTAATATTAATTTTCATGTTTCTTGCTGGACTATGACGTTTTAACTGATGTAAGAAACCAAAAACTTGGTTATCAATGAAAGGCTCACCTCCTGTCACCCAAACCGACTGTAGGTCAAAACTATCACCGTACAGATCCAGTATTTTAAAGTAATCAACAAATTGCTTTGCTTCATGATCCTGCCAGTTTCTAACAATTGACTCGTCTTTACTTCTCAAGTATTTTGCATCTGGTATCCAAGCATTACTATACTTAGGTCCACACATTCTACATTTAAAATTACAAACATTATTAAGATTAAGATTTAAATGAACAATACGATTACCAGTAAGCTCAAAACCTATTCCATTCTCTTCCATTGGGTATTTGGCTCTTTGTAACCATTTTTGCCTATCACTGTATAGGCCTTTTTGTTCTTGTACCATACATGATTCACAGTTATGTTTTGTCCATTTGCCGTCAATCATAGACTGTCTCAAGTCTTGAAAGTTTTGATTATCTATTCCGTTTTTTTCGTTTACTTTTGCAAGAGGATTTTCACTTAGCATACAACTAGTGATAACGTTAGTTGGATGAACTGTTAGCCCAAAAAATGCTACCGGACATTCTAAACCCATTGTGACAACTCCGGCACTACATCTGTCAGTTTTTGATTTCTACTTTTGTCCAGGTTTACAGTGTATTCTTTAAACGCATCTAGTTTGCGTGACCAATCTTCAGCCCACATATAATCAATAACACCTTTTACTTTAGGCAAATCTAAATACGGTTGTAATTTTTTTTGTGCTAATATCTTAAGTTCTTCAGGTAAACATCTTATGTTTAAGTATTCAGGATGATTTAAAATATTAAAATATATTTTATGTTTGTAAGGCAATGCCCATTCTATCAATCTATCCATATGTAGAATATTATACATTTGTACTGTACAGTGTATTTCAATATTTGCATTATATAATTTACGTATTTCTTCAAAGTTGCGTTCTATTGTAGACCAATTGCTGGGATATCTAATATATCTATCTAATTCTCCAGTAGCATCAATACTACAATTCAATTGTATCGCTTTAAATTTGCTCCACTTCCATATCAAATGTTTTGGCACATTTGTAAGATTAGTATTATATTTCAATTTTATTTTGTGAGCAGTTCCCTTATCTATGAAATAATCTAACAGTTTGTGTTGCTCTTTTATTATTGTAGGTTCACCTCCTGTTAAATAAATTTCATCTACACTATCTGCGATGCTGAATAAATTTTCCCATGTTTTATCATCTTCTGGCCAAGACATATTTTTTAACCGTTCATATTCACTAGGGCTTAAAGCATCTTCAATTAAATTCCATTCTTTTACCCACTGATTACTTGCATAAGGATTGCACATTCTACATTTTAAATTACACAAGTTGCCTAAACGTAAATCAACATATTTTATATCAAAAGGAGCATCTAATGTATATTCTTTATCCTCCTGCCATTTGTGATTCCAAGCCTGCCTTGCACTACGCACACCTGCATCTTCTTCTCTAAAACAACGCTGACACATTTCAGGACGTTCACCGTCTAACATTTGCTTACGTATAGTTTGATAAACTTCACTATCCCATGCTTCTTTTAAATCATCTTTATTAAGTTTATATGCAGATCCATCTTTTTTTGTAATAAAATTTTTTCCAGGTGTAGAGTTACAACACACACGAAGATTACCGCTTGCGTTTGTTGCAAGATGCATCCATGGTAATATACAAAATGTTTTACTCATATCTTTTGAATTCCGGTATTATATCAAATAAATTTGTATCTCTACTAGCATCTAATTTCTTACTATATCTTAAAAATTGATCCCAATTTTCTGATTTTTGTTCTGCAAGTAAAAAGTTCAAATTAGTATTGATAAATCTTTCTATACGTTTTTTACGTGATGTACTTATGTTATAGCTCTTTACTTTTTCTAAATAATCTTTGTACTTTTTTTCTGCTAAATCTTTTAGTCCTACAGGAAGTATTTGAGGGTTTATAAATTTAGGTGCCCAAGCAATATTACCATGCACAGGTAAGTCTAATTCAAATGTAAAATAATCATATGCTTCAGGTAGCCCCATTACATTCCATGCACTGTAACATAGTGCCGCTCTACCATCGAACTTATCACCTAGCTCTGCTTTTACACGTTTTACATTTTCTGCAATTTGTTTTGTATTGGCTTCTGTACGAATATATTCATTAAGTTCTGGATGACCGTCTATACTTAAACTTACATCAACACTCCTAAAATCTTTCCATGCTTCTAATGCATCAAACTTTCCATATTTTAATTTACTTAGGTTAGTGCTATACTTTACTGTAATATGTTCTCCATAAGGTCTAAGTGCTTCTAAGACTTTGTAATGCATAGGATCCATTAAAGGTTCACCGCCAGCAAATTCAACTATCTCCATACTAGGTGCTAGTGTTTCTATGTTCTTCAAAAACTCAGGATTGTTATAATTTTCTTGTCTAGTAGTATCATTTTTCCAACCTATACTTTCATATTCATCTTTGACTTTAGCCCAATCTTTTAACCAAGTTGTTGACAAGTCAGGCTTACAAGTTCTACAACGAAAGTTACATAGGTTACTAAGTTTTAATTCTAAGACAGGTATTACAAAAGGAACTTGCGTATGTTCTTCATCTTCATCATATGGATACATCCAATTACGTGTCTTATTCATTGTTTGACGCATACTAACACTGCCTTGGTCTTCTAATTCATAACAAGGCCAACAACCTTCTGGACGTTCATCATTTAATAATTCTTGACGTAACTTTTGCATAGGTTTGTTGTTCCAAATTTGCTCAAGTGTTTCGTCAGCGATATTACCTACAGTTTGCATACTCCTACAGCAAGGAGCAACGTTACCGTCTACTCTTGTGCTTAGATGTATCCAGGGTAATATACAAAAATTATTCTTCATTCCAGATTTTCCTGAATTGTGGTGCTACATCAAACAAATTTTCATTTCGTAATTCATCTAATGCTAGAGTAAATTCTTTAAATTTTTTCCACTTCTTTCTATCACGCTTTCTTGTTTGTAAATATTTCACAACTTCTTTGAAACTTTCTTCTTTAGAATATTTTAATATAAGTTTCTTTTTGGCTATGTCAGGCAAATTAGCAGGATCTTGGTATGTTGGATAATAACTAAAACTACCAAATGCTTTTGAATAATCATGTTGGTTTGAATCACGTCCCAAGTAATGTTTTATTTCTGCTAATAAATTAGGCAAATCAAATATATTGTACATTGTAACTGTAACACTCACACCAGGTCGAAAGTTATTAAGTGATTTAACCATCTTGGTCATAAAATCAACAGCGTTGATCATATTATGTTTGTCTCCGCCTCGTATGTA
>CEWG01227586.1_pt1 | contig 14604 bp, 17 predicted proteins | sample 361411 | NCBI WGS metagenome assembly CEWG01 (sample SAMEA2622173, study PRJEB7988) | marine metagenome | biome: marine biome (ENVO:00000447); feature: surface water layer (ENVO:00002042); material: "saline water (ENVO:00002010), including plankton (ENVO:xxxxxxxx)" | depth 5 m | reverse complement strand
AATAATACAATTAATTTAATTTAATTTAATTTAATTTAATTTAATTTTACACTACAGCTACAACAATTTTTATTGTCTGCGATATTTTTATTCATAAATTCGTTTATGTTTATTATAATGGTGGATGTTATTAATATTAGTAATAAAATTACAAATAAAATTATATTAAATTCCATTACAATATTTCAACTATATTATAATGTATTTATTTTTAGATACTTTTTATACGCAGAATTTTTATACATCACGGGGTTATCTTCTTTTTTATTCTGAAAGTGATAGGATGGGTTATGTACTTTTAAAATACTTTTAGGCTCTTGGTTAAAAGTGTAAGATGTAGGTTCCTTTTCAGTTGGAGCTCTGTAGTATGAGTTTACTTTAATATTTGATTGAAGATTTCTAGCAGATCTATCACCTTTAAAACGAGGTTCTACTCTAACATAGGGACTCTTTAAAGATTGTGTATTAACAGGTTTCATTCTTTGTTTAGGAGCTGGTTTATTTACCTTATTGCGATATCGTTTATCTTTTTTGAAGAACGTAGGCCACACCCAAAAATAAATGAGGGCTACAACTAAAGACAAAACTATAAAACCACCTATAAGCATCTTCGTAGTCTTACTAGTGCCGGTTGCTCCTGCAACCGCCTTTGGACCCTTTTTAAGAATTTTGAAGGCTCCAAATATAACAGCCCCGAATATTAATATAATCAATAGAATCCCGCCAATCCCGCCGCCGAGAGCAGCGCCGATGCCTGCTCCAGCACCCTCGAAGGCTGCGGCTAAAGCCTCGCCGGGTGCTCTAATCATGGCTGCCATCTCAGTCTCTGTGGCCCTAATGGCATCGGCATTGGCCTTACCTGCTTCTTTAATAATCTTATCCATACCATCCCGTATCGTCACACTATCTATTTCACGTCTATATTTATCAATAACTTCGACAGAAGCCGTTTTTCCCATTTCTACGGCTTTTTGAGAACATTGTTGTACAGTTATATCGTATTGGGCTTCTGCAAATTGGTCTAATTCTAAACCCCTTACAGGACCATGTATCATCATTTCTATCTTGCCGTCGCCCGCAACATTAATTTGATTTTTTGTGATAGTTTCGGTTATAAGAGTATCTTGCTGTTCGTATGAATTATCAATAGCGTCGCGCGTCCACCCCTTTACGCTGTCCTGCATAGCCCCCGGACCAACTTCGTTTCTAACTGTTTCTAGACAAACCGTCTCGGAAAGTCTCTTCATACTAGTAGTTACGTCTGATATAACTGTTTCAGTCATTTCTGATGTGCTGTCGAGCTTGAGACCTGTAATCAATTTTTGACTTATGCTCGAGTCTGAAAGTGGAGCGTTCTTGGGATTCTGATATACATAAAATTCAAAGGCTTCCTTTGCTAATTTTAGATTATGCTCGTATAGGTCTTTTTTAAGTTTTAAAATTCGTTCGAGGGCCCCTGTGGCGATATCAAGGAGGCCAGGGGTTGATGCCGCCGCGATTATTATGTCTGGATTTAAAGTCAGTTCTACCACCCTCGCGTTAAGGCTTCCACCTGCTCCATCATCATCATAGTTATCAGACGCCGTGATGGCCGTTTTGATGTTTTCCTGGAGCAAAGCCTCGGTTTTCTCTATACTTTTTATCATGTCTTCTGTTGGAGAATATGTCTGGAAAGAAACAGTTGTATTCATTTCGACGGCGACCGCCTGTTCCTGTTGGAAACTTGACAAAGTACATGACATATTGGCTTCTTCTAGTCTCATAGAATTAGCTACAACAGAAACTGTTCCACATCCTCTTTCATACATAGAATTATCTATTTCTGATTCACTGTGTTTTGTGCTGGCGCCACCGCCTCCAAATGGAGTAATCATGATAGCGCTTGCAGCGGTTGTCTTATTCTTAACTATATTATTTAATGACCTTTCACATTCTGCACTTGCACCCATTGCCTTTGCCGCTTCTCCCATTTTATCCATTGCTTCATTTTCATCATATGGCTCTCTGTGATTTGGTTCTGGACACTGAGCTCCTCCGGTACTTGTCATCTATATTTAATTATAATTAATATTATTATTTAAAAAATAATACATTACCATGGTTATATCAATATTATTAAAAGAATTATTAAAGTAAAAGCGACGGCTGCGATATATAAATTCTTTTTTTTAATACCTCTGATGTAATTAGCATTTACTAAAGATGTTAAAAATTTAAGCTTATCTTCCATATCATTTATATTTGTGGCTACCATACCGGCGGCTTCATCAGCATTTTTAAAATCCACATTAAACTTGTTAACCCAAGTTTTCATACTAAGATTTTTTAGTCTATTAACCTCAGCCTTGGCCGGTTTAACGGCGTCTTCAATTTCTTCTGCTTTCTCTACTATTGAAGGATCTTTTGGATAAGAAGTCTTAAATGTAAGAGCTGTTTTTCCTAAACGGTCTAGATCATCTTTCAAACCCTCTAATTTTAATTCAAAATCGTCAATGAATCTAGGTTTATTACTCGCGTCCCAGACATCGAGTGAATAGATGTCTTCTACATTTTCACGAGCCTCGCATTCCCCATTTGACAAAGGGTTTTGACAGTCAATATAATCAAATCCACCTTTCGTAAGACAGCACGCAGTCCATCTCTTCCCGCGAGAACCTTGTTGAGACCATCTAGCGGGTGTGCCCTCGTCCTCATCATAATTATTACATTTTGGAACCACACTTAAACGTTTACAAGGATGCCAAGGTAGGTAGTCCTTTGTGCAACTATTAGAGTCACTACAGGCCCCCGTGGTGCAGTCGTCGGGACACTTCTTCTTCTGCGCCTCCCACTCGCTCCCTGGATCACTCCCACAAGTCATATATTGTACATTAGCAACGCTCGATATATCACCCGACGCACTAACAAACTGATTACATGTGACGTGCGTTTGTGTCCTTGGTTTACATGTAGGAGCCACCGATTGATCTACGTTATCAGCGGCCGAAGGTCTTCTACCAATTCCTTGATGGTTATCGGTCGGCGTAATAAATGTGTCACCTTCGCCTTGAAGCATAGCGGTAACAAATTCTTTGATAAATGATGTGCTGCGAGGACCCAACATCCCACCGTCTCCGCTCCTGCCGTACTGCCCTCCAGCCATCCATTGGTAAATCGTCGGGCTGTTTGCCGAATCATCCGCACCATGCTCTTTACATCCCCAAGACATACTATTAAAGTAACTACCTCGTTTATCTGTCTCATATATATACCTATTAATAGCATTTTCTGTAGTTGGATTAGTAGTCGGAATGTTTAGATAATGCACCTCAGTAAGAGTCTTCGGTGTAATATTTAAATTTTGCGCGAACGAAGTTCTAGCAAGTTGTTCATTTTGTATAAAAGCGCACAAAGGATCTGCATAGTGTTTAACATATGCATGTGGTCCAAAGAAAGTTTTCATTCCTTTCATTTGAAAAGCATTACAATATCTTGAAACAATCGTTTTATAAGATGGAACTTCATAATGTGACCCAGTGCAACCGTTAGGTGGTGCAAGGTGAGCACTTTTTGAACCGTATGCACCCATGTGCGCCGTTTTGTAAACATGTCCCGAAGAGGGTGTTCCCTCGGAGCCCGGTCCAATCCGAATGTGCGCCTGATAAAATTTTTTAAAGTCTTTTTGATGCATTGGGTTATATAGTAAATAATAACCATTAGTCTTGATTAAATTTTCTTTTTCATCAGACGGTGTGAGATCGGATGATATTTTCTCATCATCTGCCGGGGTATATAAAATGTAAGTAGATGTTCTGTTCATCACAACTTTAGCACTGTGTCCATATACTATAGTCGCTTTTTTGTGTGAATTCGCCGCGCTGAAAGATTTTATACCATACCAGGCATCGTCGCTAGACATTGTCATTTCTTTTTCTCTACTATTTCCGGATGAGATGGTTGCGATAGAAAGATTCGTATCGGAGTTATCATGAGAATGAATATATGGATTATGATATGTTTTCTGGGGCTGATTACCTATCCTAAAGCTTATATGACCTTGAGGTGTAAAAATAAAATTGAAACCATTTCTTAATTTAGTCTGCGGTACAGCCGTACCCTGTTGAGTAAGAGCTTGAAAAATTTCAAAAGATTCTGCAGAGGTAAATTTTCTAGCTATTAACATATAAATGTATTCCCCATCTATTTCTTTTGGTTCATAAGTATAATTAGATTCGACGCGATCTGTGTAGGTCAAGCTCGGATCGCTTTCTGATGTTGTTGGTATTTTTAAATACCCGAGTCCCATAGGATTTTTATTTAAGGACGCGAAAGCGCCTTCTATTTTTAAGCTAGTAGAATTGTCAGGGTAATTTTGTGCGCTACCAGAAGACCCCCAAGTTGCCCCTACGAAATATTTCAATATTGGATTACTATGTAAATCTTCCCACATCAACGCCTTGTGAGAACAATTAGTAAAGCTCACTTTACCTCGTGAATAACAGTCATCTACTTGATTACCTACTTTAGTACATATTTTACCATATTCACTAGCTATTGATCTAGCCCTAATTCTTTCAGCCCAAGCTTGTAATGCTTCTGAAGCATCTTGATGATGCAATGCGCGATATTTAGCCGTCTCGGTCGACCCGTATTGCGGTTTCATATTTCCTAAAGAGTCCCTGCAGTATAGAAATGAACCTACAGTACAAACACTGCTATCATCATTGACAAGCCCGCCAGCATCTGTAAGACAACCTACACTCTCAGTAGTAGGACATGTATAATTATATGCACTATTTTTTATTGCTCCATAATATGGCATCTCTCTGACCTCTTTCTGAGCTTCCGAGGGTGCCGGGGGTGCCGGCCCGTTCTGCTCCGAAGCCTTCAAGGAGCGCGTGCGCAATGTGCAAAAATCACAGGCACTGCAGTGTATATCACCCTTTTTATCGACGTAACAGTTATCACACGGATATTTGCAAGGATCGTTCTGTCCGAAGCTTCTTGTGTAGATAGCTCCTCCACTGTTTGAGGAGACGTCATAGTTTATGCCGGAGGTATCCATCCACGCTTGGGCATAGTCTTCGCCAGTCGTCGCCGCCGCCGTCGAATCTGCAACCCCACAATGCTCAATATACATTGAGCAGGCCCCTCCCTGGACCCCACCAATTTCTTCCAGCTCTGCCGCGCAGCCGTGATCGAGGCTTTGACATTGTTCCTCGCTGTAGTCCTCTTCCCTTCGCTGGTCTTTATTTCCAAAACTTAAGAATGAGGCGCGTCTCTCTAAACCTCTTTTTAATTTAGAATAATTTTTCATAATTATTATTAAATAAATATATTTATTTTAATAATATTTACGATATATAAATGACAGGCATTATAGATTTTACTGAGTGGAGAATATGGACCCCAATTGTATCGGGTTATTTATTGTCAATGCTCTGTCCTACGCCTAAAGATGAAGGATCTGTTCTACCACAGAGACCACCTGCATATATGTTTGGTATCGTTTGGCCGATTTTGTATCTATTAATTGGATATTCATGGACAAAATCTAGTAAAGATCTATTAACCGATATTATGCACGGTATTCTGACAGCTTTTCTCTGTATTTGGATTGTGGTATATTCCTGCTTAGATGAGAAAAAGTATGGTATGTATGTATTAGCATGTGTAGTTGCGATTACCGTCTGTTGCATGTGTCTACATCCAGATAAAGGATCTAAGATCGCTTTAACACCTCTTCTAGCCTGGACAATTCTTGCACTGCAGTTCAATTATCATATACTTGATAAGCCAATTGAGAATTAAATTGTGGTCTTCTTTAATACGTTAGAAGTTAAAAATTTAGATTGTTCTAATTCAATGGCAGCTTGTCTCTGTAAAGATTCTATTTTATCGTTACTTACAGTTTTTTCTCTTTCTAATTTTTTTATTTTATTTAATAAATCTTTAACAACAACTCCCATGTTTAAATTGTCACGTTCTATACTGTTATCACCCAAAGCATCTACATACTCTTGAGCTGCACTATTCTCACTTGAACTTAACCAGCGGGATAGAAAAAGTGCTAATGCTGACATAGCAAGGATAATTATAATTAATTGGCTTAGATCCTTATTATCTTCCTTCGACATCTATTTATCTTAAATAAATATTTTTATTTAATAAATAACGTATTTATTTTTAACCCTAAGGTTAAAATATTTTCTTAATTAATATTCCCACCACAACACTCCAGTTCCATGAATCATCCATTGTTGGTGATGAACGTTTTCAAACTTTACCTTATCTAAAATGTACTTAAGATCGTGCCAAAATGAATCATTAATAGGTGGATTCCATGATGTAGGCGGGAAATCTACTATGAAAAATATTTCTCTAATAGTCCTTATAGCATCCAACCACGTACCAGGTTCTTGAATATATTTATAAGTTATGTTCTTTTTAGCATAACTTATAAATTTGGAAATTCTTTGTCTTTCAGATGTTTTTAGATCAACACTCCATTCTTGAGGATATTGAGTTCCGTTATATTGATAAAGTTCGTCGGGTATTTCAGATGCCCAATCAATAGGTAATTGATACAACTGTGTTTCCCCGTTTTCTGTAATCTCCAAATCATAATCAGCCATACGCATTAATTCTAAAAAGATGTCACTGTTTTTAGCAACCTTGTAATAATACATCTTAGCTATTTGAGATGCGGCATTATTTTTTACATTTTCCCATATAATTTCATTAACTTCAGCTGGAAACCTGTCGCATATTTTACAGACAAGAAAGTTTTTGATGTTCATATTTTTATTATAATAAATTATTATATAAAATTTTAAATTGTATTTTTTTTAGCAATTATTTTAATCCTGTTCTAAAATATTAACGTTTTTATTTTTATTCATGTCGTCTGTCGTTGTATATAGTCTGTTAATCTTTGTTACGTTTGTTTTGTTAATTAAGTCGAATGGTTCAGCCGGAGATGTATCTTTGATTTCCCCCCTTAATCTATTTACTTTATTACATATCCAATACATAGGAGTACTTACAGTTCCATAAACACCCTCGATGAACTCAATGTGTTTAGACATTTTATTAGTACCTTCATCTATTAGTTCTAATTTTTTTAATATTATATTAATTTTTTTTTCTAATTCAACTAATTTTTCTTCTGTTGTAGTCATTTATATATAACAAGTATAATTTTTTTAAGTTATTTATCGTAACATTTTCTACATACAGGAGAATACATTTCATATGATCCAATATGTATCAATTCCGGGGTACTTTTTAACTTTTTTGTGAAGTTAGCCGGTTTTCCACATGAACATTCTGCGCTTAATTTTGTAAATGTATCACAGTGAGGGATTAAATCTAAAATTTCCCCGAAAGGTCTTTTTAGATAATCTCCGTCTAATCCACATACATATATTTCTTTCCCCAAGGAAGCATAGATATTACAAAATTCTACAAGATTGTCAAAAAATTGTCCTTCATTGATACATATCACATCTGCTCTCAAAACACTGCTTTTAATAAGAATATCAATTAAGTCTTTTCCGCAAGTTTTACAATCCATCGAAATTCCATCATGGGTTGTTATTTTATCAGAAGTTGAGTATCGGGTATCGCCTATATAATTAATTATAATTACATTGAGATTATCTTTTTTGCAATTTTTTGCTATCTTTATTAAACTTGATGTTTTCCCAGAAAACATACAGCCTGTGATTAAATTGATAGACATCCTAAATCCTGTTATATAATTATAAATTATTTATTTATATTACTTCACAGACATAGCAGTCATTTTTTTCCCATATTTAATCCATAAGATTATAGAAATCGCAAATCCAAGTGTGAACCCCGCCACACAATTATCGGGTTTATTATCTATAAAAGATCTTGTTAAATAAGGTCCTATAAAAAAGGTTAATAAAGAATAGAAAACCATAATCGAAATCGAAGTAGAAGAACTGAGATGCATTTTATTATTATAAAATATTTTATTATTTTATTGAACTGTTACAGAAAACAATTCTAGTAGTTTATGAAATAATTCCAATGCTTTATTATAAGATTCTTCATTGTTTAGGGACATATACTGATGCATTGTTTTAAGATAATATTCAAAGCCGTCTGTTTGTAACCAATAAAGGTCTATTTCACGAATAATGTATTGAACATCCCAAGTAAGATCATGGCCACAACTTACACATAAGTCGTAAACATCTACGTCGTATGTACCCATTTTTACTATTTCTCTCATAAAAGTATCTAGATCTTCTTTTAGTTTCATTGTATTGTAGTCATACTCTGGTTCTTCAACTTTTAATAAATTCATATCAGCGCATATTTCGTCCATTACTGGATGTATACATTTATATGAATTTATTTTTTAATATTATATTTTTTTTGTAATAAAGTTAAATTAAATTAAATTAAATTAAATTATTATTTAGACCGGGTCACGCTCTCTCCAACTATCTTCAGTTTTAGGTGTGCGATTATAGATTGGGATTACATAATCAGATTTGCAATTATCAGGAGCTGCCTGGGAAGAATTCTTAAACGTCTTTTTGTATAAGGCTATATCAGCGCCGCGAAGTGGAAGAGCTTCCTGTTGAAGTCTTTCATAATCCTTAAGAGCCCATTCAAATAATTCATCCGATGGTCTACGATCCTCTCTAGACATACCCATCTGAATAGATACATATCTATAATAACTACCAAATTGTTTGGCAATAGAACCATGTTCTGCCGCCTTTTCATCAGCGTTATAAAATTTCTTTAAACTCTGAACAAAGGATGTAAATAGACCAACACCTCCTGCTGCAAATAAAACAGCATCCTTAGAATCTACATCATCTATACTACCAGCCACTAAAGATGCAGCCGATGCAATGGTTGTAGCAATAATACTATAAAGAGTTAACTTATTAGACAATCCCCTCCAATATCCCGAAGAATTTGCATGCATAAATCTAAGACCTGACGCTTTTTCACCCCATTCTGTAATTACATTCTCATACTCATCATTCCACGAATCCGCATTTAGCTGTTTTTTTATTCCAGCCATCTTAACCTGGGTTAAAGCGAAATTTTCTTCATTACTAGCACTCATTATTTATGTTATATTGTATATTTATTTTTATTACAACAAACGCAGAGTTCTCAAAGCATTCTTTTTATCAACTGGTATGTAAAGCTTTCCCTTTTTATAAGTAACCTTTACCCAAGGAACCACTTCTTGCCTGCGCTCCTGTTTAGAAATGTTACGACCGTAATCATCGTATTTGTCATACCATAGATCGGAATTTTTGTGATCATTGCAAAACATTCTATGCTTTTTTGCTTCAGTAATGTAATAATCATTTGGCAAAACTCCGGGATAAGGCTTTTCTCTAGGTCCTTGAACGAGAGTAGAGTGTCTTTTTTTATTTGAAGACTTTTCTATCTTTTCAACGATAAGTTTAAACTCTTTTTGGTTTGGCATAAAATCTACCGAAGGATCCATTATAATGTATAATGTATTATTTTTTTAAATACATTACATTAAATTGCTAAAAAATATAACATTTAAGAATAAAATACATAATTAATTATCAAACGACATAACTATACACTATGTCAGACATAGATAATCTCAGGAAATTTCACAACTGGATAAAACTTCAAATAATTACAGATGCTAAACTTAAGACACAAGGAAAAACTCTTTTAGATGTCGCTGTTGGTAGAGGCGGAGATATATTCAAGTGGGTAAAAAACAATTTCACATATGTAACCGGGATAGACAATGATGCAAAATCCATTCACGAAAAAAATCAATTTGATGGCGCAATTCAAAGATTCAATCTAATGAAGACTCAAATGAAAGTTCCAAGGTGTTATTTCTGGGTTATCTCAGCTACGGACCCAGATGTCCTAAATAAGTTGAATGTCAAGGATAGAAATTGTGTTTATGATGTGGTATCATGTCAATTCTCTTTTCACTACTTTGTAAAAGACATAGACATAACACTAAATATGATTTCTAAAAAATTAAAAAATGGAGGTCTTTTTATCGGAACAACATCTGATGGGGATCAGATTTATTCAGAACTTGAAAAAAATGGAAACATTTCAACAAGTATTCTAAATATACAAAAAATAGACGAATCTATGTATAACTACAACCTTATGCCAGGAAATACTAATAGAACTACTTATTTTGAATTCAGAGGAGCTCTTCCAGAATACTTCGTTTTTAAAGAAACATTTATTAATAAATGCAAGGAATACAACCTACAATTAGTACGCATGAATTATTTCCACGAATGGTATAATGTATATGATGGAAAAAGACTAAGTCATGATGAAATGCATGCTAGTTTTTTTAACTTTTCATTTGCTTTCAAGAAAACGCTTAACGAGGAGGCTTAAGAAGTTTTGTCCAGTCCTTTCTAAGACATTCAACGTACCACTCATCCGTATAATACCTAGGTAGAGTTCCACCTGCGTTTCTGATATTATCGTCTTCGGTCTTTTGTACATTAATGTATGCCTTGTAATTTCCCGCGTCTCTCCAATTATGAGTGATTCCTGGGCAAGAAGTTGATCCATAAATCTTTCGGGAATTCAAAAACTGCGTATTAATGTATTGTTTAAAGTCCATGATTTCTTTTGAAATTTTAATCATTTCATTCCGGGGGCAAGCCGCATTTGATGCTGCAACTATTCTTTCAATAATTGATGCGAATACAGTTTCTGCGAGTCTCCAGATATTAACGTATGCAGTCTCTTTAGACCTTTTTTTGTCAAGCTGCTGAATAATTCTCTTCCATTCATCCTTTACAATCCTATTCAATAGGAAATCTACCCTTGCCTTTCTAAGATCTAATTCGTGACGGTTTTCGGCAAATCTGTCGTTTCTTTGGATGTCCCATTGAATGTGTCTATACATTCTGTACATACCAGTAAAAAGTAAAACGATAGGAGATGCATATGCACCTGCGCAGCGTGGGCCGGTAGGTTGATTCAGTATAGCCTCTGGAAAAACTCTTGCGACGATATCATAAATTGTTCTATCCGTGATTTCAACACCGCACACCCTTTCAATTCTACCACCAGGGGTGGGGGCGATAGTCTGTCCAGTTTCTCTCAAATACCTAAAGTATTCTGGGTTATGATTATGACCATTGAGGATAGCACCCGTCCTCCATGAAAACTGTTTGTGACATTTCACACACCACATATGATCACATCCATCAATCTTAGAAATGTTCTCACCACAACCAGGACAAGGTTTTGACTGTTTCATAAGCGCCTTTACAGTCAGTTTAAGTTCTTCATTACAAACGTGATCAGTTTTCTTTTCTTCCATACATTCCTTACAAAATTTCTTCTCACATGTTCCACAAACAAACTTGCTATCGAGAAATCCATTACATTCTTCCAAAGGACATTTGTAACTAAAGGATGTTTCAGTATGTTCAGTGCTTGTAGAAGTTCCATTATTCATTCTAGCAATTTCAAGCTGGTATGCCATAACAGTGTCTTGCTGTTCTTTCAGTAGATTTTTAAGCCTTGAGATTTCTTCTTTGGCTAAATCTATTTGTCTGTAAAGTTCTGTTTGACGCTTTCTAGCTAATGCATAGGGTTGTGTAGATGGCAACAGGGAAATCTGCTGTTCTACAAGAATATTCTCGAGATGTATTTTATATTCATTACCCACCCACTTTTTAGTTAGATTATTGTTACAGAAATCGCGATCCCATGTGGAATTACAAAACATACACGATGCTTCTTTTTGGTTTGTTGTAATATAAGTCTGACAACATGTTCTGCACGCCCAACCAACTTCAGTACCATCACATCCCCTGCACTCTACCTTTAAATGATTAGATTTGTTAAACTTCTCACAGCAAATAGAGCACTCCATTGTTGTCAGCTAATTACTTATCTAATATAATTTTAAATTAATTTTTTACCCTGTATTTTTTTTTGCAATCTTTCCTTATTTTTCTGATAAATTTATGGAGATAGCCGGGCTCGAACCGGCGACCTTCGGCTCATAAGACCGATGCTCTAACCAACTGAGCTATACCTCCATAAATTTATCTTACCGCTTGTATTACATTCTTTTATACCCCACCGCGAAGTCTAAGAACTAGATGTAATGTAGATTCTTTTTGAATATTATAATCGCTTAAAGTTCTACCATCCTCTAACTGTTTACCGGCAAATATAAGTCTCTGCTGATCAGGTGGTATTCCCTCTTTATCCTGAATCTTACTTTTTATATTTTCTACGGTATCAGAGGCCTCAACCTCTAAAGTGACAGTCTTGCCAGTTAAAGTCTTAACAAAAATCTGCATAATATATTACTATTACAATACATTATTTTTTATTTCTTTAAATTATTTACAATACCCTAACCCTGGCCCAAAGATTTTCTTCCTTTTTTTCTTCCTCCTTTACAGGGGTTTGCTGATCTTCATATTTACACCATAGACTTTCATAATCTCCCATAAGCTTTGTATACTTCTTGTTAAGTTCATCCAACTCATGACGCAAAGAACTGCTACAATAAGTCTCGTCATAAAGTTGTTGATGCACTCTATTTAAATCTCCCTTTAGACTATCCATGCGGCTCAAAGAATCGCAATAACACTCCCAAAGACAATCATAATAAAATCTATTCTTTTTATTTTCTTTTTCTAGAAAGTTTACATTCTTTTGAATGGCAGAATTAGTCCTCTTAAGAAGTCTATATTCTCGGTCCGTAATTGTAACCTTCTTTACCATGTTATAAATTAATATCAAGGATGTCTTTAAATTGATACAATTTAAGTAAAATTTATCAGTTTAAAATAATAATTTATTAACATACAATAATGCCGGAAAAATCAATATATGGTTATAATTTTACAAAACAAAACAGTGGCGGTCTTGGAGCTATTATCCACGATGTGATGAACGCTGCAAAATACGCAACGCAGAATGGCTTTACTCTGGGGTTTGTAAGAGATGGTTATGACATACCTCGTTTTAACGGGTCATACAACGACGCACCGAATATATCAGATAAGAATTGGCACTCTTATTTTACATCGTTTGATATTGTCGAAGAGTCTGATTGTATAGAAGTTTGGCCCGCTTATGTAGAGGGTATAATTAAACAAAAGGACGAATTTTGGAACCTCAGTAGAACTTCTAGTTTTCTAAAAAACACGGTTTGCACCTTTGTACCCAGTGTACAAGATGAGATCTATAATTTAGTTAAAAAGACTCCATTCAATGCCGAAACAGATCTCGTTGTTCACATTCGTCTCACGGATAAGAAAACAGAAACCCCCGTCTTCTTACCAATAGAAAACTACATATCCGAATGCGAACTTGGGTTAAAAATTTCCATGCTTTCTAGAATCTTTGTATGCACCGATGACCAAAATGTATGTCAAGACCTGAAGTCTCACTTTAACATGAAAGGAATTGAAGTTATCTGGGATGAAACAGAGCCTTTAGAACCACTACAACTGATGAGGTGGAGCGGAAAGCTTATGAAGAGTATTGCACAAAAAGAGACCATGAATGCATTCAAGAATATTCAAATTATGGCATCTGCAAAGTACCTGATTGGTGGCAGGATGTCTTACTTCTATAGAATTGCAGAGTTACTCAATTTTCCAAACACCTCGGTGAATATTCAGGATAACGACACATTTGGAATAGCTCCTTACTCTGAGGTAGAATACCCCATCCGCCCTTATAATAGAAAAACCATTGCAAAATTTGTCAATGAGAACATAGATTTTAAATATTATAACAAAATCTATAAAGAAAAGGGTATAATCACCATCCCTAACTTTATATCTGCTGATGTAGCAAATTCATTTAAATATGAATTAGATAATTACAAATGGTGGGTATACGCAAGCATTCCCCACAATGGAGAATGGGAGGTGAATTATGAAGAGAAATTATCAGATGAATCAAAATTGTCCTGTAAACGCGCCAATGAAAAGAAACTATTTACGTATAGATTCAGAAGAACTATTCTTGGGCATTACGATACGTGTACCTGCATATCTTGCAGGGTCAATGATACTATGAAGAGTTGGCCTTTAACCGATACAATTTGTAAGATAACTGGAAATAGGAACATTAGACCCGGTGAAATATTTATTAGTAATTACGGGATGGATGACTTCCTCTCAATGCATCATGATAAAAACAAGGGAGATATAGCCCTTACTATATCACTTGCATATGACTGGTATCCGACATATGGAGGACAGTTAAACTTCTGTGATAAGGACAATAGGGTACATAAAACAGTCTCGCCAGAGCTAGGTCAATTAAATTTGTTCAAACTGGAACCGAATAATGAAACGAATCATTTTGTATCTCCCGTAGTAGTGGATAAGAACAGGTACACTATAGTCGCATGGTATCACAATATAGAATAAACTAAACAAAGTTCGTATATTTAATAAAAATAAAACATTCCTTTAAAATAAAATGCCAGGAGATCCTGAAGTACTGAAGAGAGTTATGAAATTAAGATCTGAGAAAAAATTAACATTGAAAGAAGCTTGGGCAAAGGTTAAAAAATCGTCGCCCAAAACAGTCAAAGACAAAAAA
>CEWG01006803.1_pt1 | contig 14614 bp, 6 predicted proteins | sample 361411 | NCBI WGS metagenome assembly CEWG01 (sample SAMEA2622173, study PRJEB7988) | marine metagenome | biome: marine biome (ENVO:00000447); feature: surface water layer (ENVO:00002042); material: "saline water (ENVO:00002010), including plankton (ENVO:xxxxxxxx)" | depth 5 m | reverse complement strand
GATGGTGAACAAATCATCCTCAAACACCACGCCGTGGTCTACGTCAAAAGTGATGCTTGGTGCGACAGTTTCTGCTTCCACCAACGGGAAGCAGGCCAAGAGAAGCAAACACACGAGCCCAATGGACCGGTGTTGGCTCATCATCACGCCGCCTGCTCACTCAGCGAATGGATCACAGAGTTGACCCTGCCCTGGGAACGAGAGAGGATTCCTTGGGTTGGTGTCCCACTTGTATTCGCAGTAGTTGACGTGTCCGTCACCGTCGGTGTCGACCATGCGGTCTGCCGCATCAAATGGATCGAATTCAAAGTGGTATTCCCATCCAGTGGCCATGCCGTCTTGGTCGTGGTCTTGGTAGTAGACCTCTGGACCGTCGTTCCATTCGTCACCGTCGGTGTCGTTCGTGACCGGGTCGGTTCCATTCTGGAATTCCTCGAAGTTGGTGTAGTTCTCGAGGTTATCGTAAAATCGAACGCCGTCGGGAGTGTCGGGGTTGATGTGGCACTGGCTGTTGGTCGGGTCGTCGTACCCTGGGCAGTATTTCTTCACCAAACCGCTGCGGTTGAGACCGTCCTGGTCCGGATCTTCTTGACCGTCGGTGATGCCGTCCAGATCGCTGTCTTGCATGGACGGGTCCATCACGCCACGTGCACCTGATGAAGCGATAGACAAGTTGTCCACAATACCGCGCTCAAGAGCGAGTTGGCTGTAATGAACTTCCCAACCATCAGGCAACTCATCCTCGTCCGTGTCATCGTCAACCGGGTTGGTGTTCCAACGGTCAGGTGCTTCGGCGGAATTCATCAGCGAGTCGTTGTCAACGTCGTAGTTCGCGTCAGCCAACGAGTCGAGTGAGGGATCCAATGCCCAACGTCCTGAACATCCGTCGCACAACGGGTTCGAGGGGATGCTAAATCCGCTGAGGTTCATCTCCCAAACTTCGTACTTGGCTTCCAGCACAAACCCGCCAAGGTAGTTCTGCCAGACGTAGCCACCGGGCTCCATCAGGCAATTGTTGGATTGAGAAGATTCACAGCCGGGGCGTGACCAAGAGCTTGCAGCAACCCAAAGGCTGTGCGAATTTGTGTTGTCCTCAGCGGACTTCACTTGCATTTCCCAACCGTCAAGCATCCCGTCTCCATCTGTGTCGTTGATCAGCGGGTTGGTCGATTTCTGGAAGGGACGTGGAACAAACAACACCTCGTTGCCGTCCTTGAGACCGTCATCGTCGGTGTCAGAGTTGTTCGCGTGGGTCAGGAAGTTGTCCTGCCCGGCGATGACTTCCTCACCGTCTTCCAATCCATCGTTGTCAGTGTCAAACATGCATGCATCCGTAAAGTAGGATTCACCTTCCCACATGAAGCCGGAGAGAGCCTCGGCTTGGTCGCCAAGACCGTCACCGTCCGTGTCTGGGTTCGATGCATTGCTCCCTGTGTCACAGAGTTCACTGAATTCCATAAAGTCCGAGAGGCCATCAGCGTCGGTGTCATAGAGACCGGGATCGCTGGTCACCTTGACGCGTTGAACACCAATGTTGACCACCAAAATTTCCCAACCCATGACTTCAATGCCGTCACGGAGTCCGTCACCGTCGGTGTCAGCCACCAGCGGGTTCGTAGAGCGTCCTTCAGCAATTCCGTCACCGTCTTTGTCGCGAGCGTTGTATTCCATCAGGTTCGTGAATTGTTCCTCTGGTTCGACGATGTCCATCCAAACGTCGAGCCGAGATTCGATGACGTCTCCGATTTGCACGTGAATGTCGTAAACATAGCCGTCAACAGGAGAGCCGATAACCACGGTTTGCTTGTTGCCACCAGCGAGGGTGATTTGGCCGCGGGCAACGGTTTGGTTCGCGATGACCCAATCGTCCAACTCAACGTCAACGCCGATTACGGTGACGCTGTTCACCAAGGACGCATACACCACAGCTCCATCACCATCGGCGTCCCAGCCATCACGGTCCGGGTCATCGTCGCCGTTGGTTCCATCGCGTGGGTTCAGACCGTTGCTGGATTCCCATCCGTCAGGCATGTCGTCAAGGTCGGTGTCGATCCTCCATGGTGAAGTGAAATTGGTCGAGCCGAAAGTCTCGGCCACGAGGTATTCCTCAAGATTGTTGAGGCCGTCTTCGTCCCAGTCGCCGTAGGCATCCGAAGCGTTGGCGGGGTTGAGGAGCATCGAATTGTCGAGCCCGGGGTTGCTGGCTTTCTCTTCAGCGAGGTCCACAAGGTGCGAATAGCAATACTCGAAGCCGTCGGGCATTCCGTCACCATCGGTGTCCCAGTCAGAAGGTCCGTTCAGAAGGCCGTCGCCGTCCATGTCACCAAGGAACCAGGCGTCGTCCATGGTCTGGAAAGGAGCGACGCGATCGATGGATTGAACGAGCGCGACGTTGCATTCCTCGCCTGTCCCGACGAACAAGTTGACCAGCATCGAGGACACCTCAACGATGTCGTCGATCAAGTCCATGTCGGAGTCGCGGGAGGTGGGGTCCGTTCCGTAGTTCTCTTCTAGCCAATTGGGAAGGCCGTCTGAGTCAGTGTCAAGCACGGTGTCGCAGGAATGCTTGCCTTCGGAATTGGCCAGATCATCCCATGAAGGCGTGGTTTCATCGTCATTGTAGTAGTCTTCGAGGGCCTCTTCGGTGCCGGCATCGAGGAGCAAACAATCCCAGTTCCCTCGCAGTGGGTCAAAGAGGGTCACGATGCCACCGACGGTGGTGACTTCGGTTGAGTAGAGCGATTCCCATCGGTCGTTGAGTCCGTCGTTGTCGGTGTCAGCGCGTTGGGGGTCGGTCCCGAGTTCCTGTTCCACCGTGTTGGTCAGACCATCTCGGTCAGGGTCACCGTTCGGTCCCTGATTGGGGTCCGGCCAAGCGTCGGTCTCGTTCTTCTTGATCGCATCCTCGGTGTCGGCTTCGCTTGGATCCAACGTGATGTCGTCGGATTCACCGTTGTCGAGTGGGTTGAGGCCGTGTGCCACTTCCCACCCGTCCGACATCCCGTCACCGTCGGTGTCCGGGTCATCGATGAGCGTCCCGTATTGCGTTTGTTCGAGGGTGTCGGGCAGACCGTCGCCGTCGGAGTCGAGGGTTTCCACAGACTCGGTCCCTTCGCCAAAGATGTCCTCTTGAGCAGCGCTTTCGAAGTCGCCGACTCGTTCGTTGGTTTGCCAGAAGCCGCTGATACCTACGAACAGGGAGCCAAAAATGAGCGTCGTGATGATGGCGACGTACGCCATCTGATTGTGATTCATGGCCATGGCTAAGACCCCGATTTCTTCCGTGCGTCGCACCGGTTATAGAATTTGACGTGCCATGTGCGACGTAAAACGAGGGACGTCGCGCCGTTCAGACGGCGTCAACGAGGACGACCTGGACCAGGGAATCGTTCAGATTTCCGAGTGTTCATGGGCGCACCACGACCCACCATGTCGAGTTCTGCAACCGAAAGGCGCCGAGCCGGTCCACCGCTGATCGACCCACCGAGTTTCTGCTTCAGTCCTTCAGCGGCGGCGCGCCCGCGGTAAGCAGACGGACCAATCAGTGCATCGAGGGCGGGCTCTCCGCCCGTGGGATCTTCGCGCTTGAGCCACCACCCGCGACCAAGGGGTTTGGTCCGAGGTGATTTCGCACGGTCCATCTTGGCGGCCCTCCGCTTGAGGCGAGCTTGGATGGAGCGTTCGGTCGAGGCTTCGTTCCGAGCCGCCAACCACGCTGGCAGACCAATGTCGAGAACGACCCCGTTGACGGTCACCAAAAGCCCCGTCAAAATGAGGTGGGTTCCAATCGGGGTGTTGCCTTCCGTGGGGACGGCCTTCTTGCGTTTCAAACGGCGACCCAATTCGATCATCAGGCGCTGGTCACGCTGCTTGACCAAGTGGCGTTGCTGTTGCAGCAACCGGAGATACATCAGGTGCAACCCACCTAGTGCGATAGCGGCTCCAACCCCGATGGTGGTACCGCGCAGCGTGGCCAAGTAGGCTGCCCCCATGCCCCAAAGCGGTAAAATCAGTCCGAGGTGGACCAGGTAGGTGATTGGAGAGACCCTGAGGGTCGGGCCCACCGCTCTGCGCACGGCCTCGTGGGCAACAATCAGTGCGTTGGCCGTCAGGGCTTCGTCCAAACCGCCACGAATCAAGGCCCCTGCCATTGGATTGATGGGAGCCTCATCGAGGTAATTTCGCCCTTTCGCCCTCGGTTCCATGGCCATGGACACCTCAAATTCCTCCATGTCAGGGTGATGGCCCATCAGCGCCATCAGTCCCTTCACGCGGGGGTCCGATGGGTCGCTGGTATTCAGCTCATCGAGCACCGTGCGGGCTTCATGCCACCGCCCTTGGTCAAGAAGGCACAACGTGACAGCAATACGAGGTCGCACGCCCGTTGGGTCGGATCGAACGCAATCGAGAGCGAGCTCAAGGGCCTCCTTGTGGCGACGTTGTGCCCTGAGAAGAGCAACACGAGAAATGCGACCAATGCGAGAAAGGCGGTCGTCGTGACGGTTCATGGTGTCAGGATTGGGATCCCAATACTCGAGCATCTTCATCATGTCTTGAAGATGGTCAATCGTTGAGTTGTTTTCCCAGTCCCAGATATCGTCCTCATCCACGCGTCCGTGCCATGGGTCCAACCATTCGCACAGGAAAGCAATGAGTTCAGGCTCATCGTAACCTTCCGGCTGTTCCAGCCCAAAAAGCGCCTCACGAGCGGCATCTAAACGTCGGCTTGCAAGATAAGACACCGCCAGCAGCAAGCGGGATTCGTCGTCGTCTCCACCGGATTGTGCGAGGACTTTTTTGGCCTCCTCAGACGCTTGGGGCCACAACCCGCGCAACGCCAATTCCCACATCCTGGCCCGAGCTTTTTCATGTCGGATGAGGGCCTCGTCGTCGGTGTAGTCAGCGCTTTGAAGACGCCGGAGCATGTCCAAATCGTCGTTCTGGGCCGCTTTGTCGATCATCATGCGAAGGGCGTTGCCTTCCGTGAGCATGACGGCACCGTCACGACGACGGTCTGGGTCGATGTCGAAACGAAGACCGCGCAGACGGCCAAATTGACTGATGGACGCAAGCCATGTGAGCATGAAGATGGATTGACCCACTGCAATGAACATCCACGTGGTCAAAAGACGCATTTCTTCATCAAAATCTTGGCTGTTCAACCAATCTGTGTACGGCATGACGTCGCCGAATTCCTTGTAACACACCAGGAGGAGAAGAAGGACGGTATAGCCCGAAAAGCCTGCGAAGCAAAAGGCCACCAATTTTCCACGAACGCCGACTTCGCTTCGGATGTCCCGAGGCGGAGCAAGTTGCACGCCGAAGGTACCACCGAAGGATTGCCCACCGAGCAAAAGGTTGCGCGTCAGTTCGAAAATGAACGCCAGTCCGACGATGGCAACGTTCAGTGAGAGGTAAAGTGAAAGCACCTGTGGCAAGCTCTTGAGCGCTTCCAACTGACCGACGATCTCCATGATGAGGTCGATGTTCGTGTAAATCGAATAACCGATGATGCCACCGTAGTTGAGCATCGCTTCCGTGTTCGAGGGTTCAACGGTGATCACGTAGATCACCGTGACGATGCCGTTCAAGGCAGTCAGGGGCATGGTGAACAGGAACAACACAAGGATCACCGCCACAAGGCGGTTGACGAATCGCGGGCGTTCTGGGTCAATCGCGGTGGTTTGCCCACGGAAGGAACGCCATTTGTTCAGCAGCAACACGTTCCATGACGCGCCCATGATTCGACCGTAAGCAATGATGGTCGGCCCCATGAAGACGAGCATCGAAATTGCAATCCATTGTGGCGACACTTGACCCTCCAATTGCAATCCAAGGATGACGGTGGCCAAGAGGGCGCCAATCAGCAGCGGCAAGGTGGTGAATCGTCCGAGGCGGGACGCAAATCCTGCCTTGATGTTGGCTTTGCCAACCCCAATGAGTTGAGCATTCAATGTCTCCCATGGAGACACGACAATAGGAAGGCCAACCAAGACGCCGATGAGGTAAAGATTGGGCTGATAGAAGGTCTTTGGATCAAACATCAATTCAGCAATGAGCAGCAAGATGCCGGTCATGCCCATCATGTACAGAATGGCTCCTTTCCGGACTTCCCGGACACTGAGCAAATCCCGCGCTTCCACGACTGTCCTAGAAATTCGGTGCACTTCGTAGAGGTCGTCCTCAATTTCGAAGGCCACTTGGAGCGACGCAAGTTGGCGTGGCACAAACCAACGCCAGAGCAGCAAGGCGGACACAACAGCGATGGTTAATGGAATCGCCAGCTCCGCGCTAGGCTCACTGGGTTGAACGATGACCACTTCTGCCGCAGCGGTTGGCAGGAACCAAACCGCAGCGAACAAAATCGCCAAGCCGCGGTTCATGCTCTGACCTGAAATGGTCCTGCTCAAGAATTCATCTCCGTCTTGGAACGGCTTCTGTGTCGCTTCAAAAATCGCTCAATCCTGTCGAAGGCCTCGTCCAACACCTTGACGTCAGCCAAATAGACCAAACGAACGTGACCACGACCACGCTCTGGACTGAAACCGCTTCCGTGCACGAGCAGCACGTGTTCCTCATGCAACAAATCCAGAACGAATTGCTTGTCGTTGGCCACCCAAGCAGGATCGGTCAAACGCACGAACATGTAGAAGGCACCACCGGGCGCTTCAACCTCCAGGCCTTCGATGTTGGCAATGCGGTCCAAACACCGTTGACGCTGAAGTTTGACCCGTTCGGCGTATGGCCCCATCCACGAACGATCACCGGTCAGTCCTGCCAAGTAGCCTTGCTGTGCCGGCGTTGACGCACAAAGACGTGACCGGAGCAGGCGTTCCAAGGCTTCTCTAACGGAATCCAGTCGGTTCTGTGGGTCATGAAGACCGAACCATCCAATGCGCCACCCCGGAGCAAAATACACCTTGGAAACACCGTTAAGCGTCACCACGGGCACACGTTCCGACCGACTGGCCACCGAGACGTGGTGCCCGGTGAAGTCCAGCCCATCGTAAATCTCGTCTGCGATGACCATGCATTGGGGCCAAGCCTCCACGATGCGAAGCACGGCATCCACCTCTTCTGGGGTGGCCACGTTCCCTGTGGGGTTGTTTGGGTTGATCAGAACGACAAACCGAACGGAATCGTTCATCTTGGATTCAAGATCGTCAAGGTCAATCTTCCAGCCGTCGTTTGGGTCAAGACGGTATTCCGTTGTATGCGCCCCGTACATCTGCGGGTAGGCCATGTAAGGCGGGTAATGGGGCCCAGGAGCAAGGACGACATCGCCTGCTTCCAACACGCCAGCAAACAAAATCTGCAGAGCTTCGGTCACACCATGACAGACGTAAATGTCGTCTGACGTGGCTGGCCATCCTTTCTCACGTTCATCGGCAGCGATCGCGTCACGCAGCGCTGGAATCCCGTATGAATGAGAGTACCCGTTACGGCCTTCTCGGACCGCGTTGGCGTATGCATCAACCATGTGGTGCGGCGTTGGAAGACCAGGATACGCGATTGGATCGCCGATGTTGAGCTTCAGAATGTTATGACCTTGGGACTCGAGGACGGTTGCAGGGATCACAACGTCCCGAATGGCGTACTCGATGGACAAGGCCCTTGAAGCGGCCCTGACGTCATCGTGAGTCACCTTCATTCCTCCATCACTTCGTTTGCATCGAGACCAGCCAACATCAGCACGCGACGGAAATGGTCCTCCTCAACGGGTTGAATGGAGAGACGTTGTCCGCGACGAATCAGCGGCATGCCTTCGAACGCCGGGTCGGTCTTGATCGATTCAAGAGACACAATGCTGGGGCAAGCTGCGACAGGCACGAGATCAACCATGCTCCAGCGAGGATTGTCCGCGGTGGCCTTGGGATCAAAATACTTCGAGGACGAATCTAAGGCGGTGTGGTCAGCGTAACCTTCCCTTGCCACTCGGGCCACGCCAGCCACGTGCGGAGGCTTGGTGTTCGAGTGGTAGTAGAGGACCAAGTCTCCAACCTTCATTTGATCACGCATCATGTTACGGGCCTGATAGTTCCTGACGCCGTCCCAATGGGTTCGCCCGTCAGCGACCAAATCCTCGTAGGAATATACGTGAGGCTCGGACTTCATCAGCCAAAGGTTCCTCATGAGGTGTGGGGAGCCCCCACGGTCATTGAAACCTCGCTTTACCACGCGTCGCCTGAACGTTCAACGACGACTGCATCGTAAACGACGTCATCAACCGGTGCGCTTGCACGACCCAATCCCAATTTATTGGCCAAGGCAGGGCGTCCGCCGACCGTGGCCACACCGGCCTTTTCCAACGCCACGAAAATCGCGGGCAACAGGACCAGAGCGCCTGCAGCCGCGACCCAGAGCAGGATCAAGATGACCGTCAGGAAGGGTTTGATTTCAGGAATGGGAATTTGGTAGGCCGTCATCATGCCGAGGCTGGTGACTGTGGCTGCTTCCGCAAGGGACATGCCCGTACCAACGGCAGCGGTGCGGATGGCGTCAATACCACCGCCTAATTCGCGAATCCTGTTGGCGATGTGAATCGAAAAGTCCACGCCAACACCCACCAAAATCGAACCGATCATCACCGTGACCAAAGACAACGGCACGTCGAGTTGCCACATGACCAACCACTGCAATGCAACGGTGGCGATCACGGGAGACGTGGTCAAGAGCGAATACCGCACATCCCGGAACACGATGGCCAAGGTAATGATGGTCAAGACGACGGCGAAGGCCAGCGATCGCCACTGAGAATTGACGATGAGTTCGTTCACTTCGATCGCGGTCGCAGCCACGCCCGTGATGTCTTCTGCATACTCGCCCTTTGGCCCTGCAAAGGCAGCCGCCTGAACGTTGATTTCATCCACGCTCACAGCGGTGTCTGCCACTGGAATGAAGGGCATGTCAACAAGAATGAGCGTTCGGTCGTAGTTTTCGTTGATGAACACCCGGAGGGTCTCTTCGGTGATGGAAGCGTAGAACACGTTCAACAAGAAAATCTGTGATTGCCGATCGCCGGGCATGTTGTACTGCGACGGGTTGGTCAAAACGTCCCAAAACGAAGCGTCCGCAATGATTTCCTGATTCAGCAAAGCGGTCGCGGTATCCTTGACCTCTTCGGGTATGCCTGGTGTTTCATCGATGAATTCAGCGATGGGTGCCCCCGAAATCGAGACGGCCACACCGGTGGCCTTCATCAGGAAAACGATGGAGACAGCAGAAGCGTTTTCCACCTCGTTAATTTTGGTCTCGAGCACTTCGATCTGCTCAAGAATGGAGGCGGGATCATCGTTTCCTGAATCGTCATCGTTGATGTTGCCCGTGACGTTGGCATGGACCAAGACCATGCCGACTTGTCCAGCGTTGAACTCCTCGCTGTACTGCTTCATTTTGATGACGGATTGTTCGTCTTCTGGAGCCATGCCAAGGAGGTCGATGTTTTCTTCAACGTTCATTTGACCGACGGTCGCGGAGATGAGAATGAAAACGAAGAAGACCGCAAGCACCCAACTTGAACGACGAACAGGAACTTCGACGACCACATTGAAGGCTGCGAGCGGGGGATGCTTGGGCTTCTCAAGGTCAAGCAAGATCGTCAAGTTCGGGACCATGAACATCGTCAGAACATAGACGACCACAATGCCGCCGGAGAGCGCAATACCGACCGTCTGGATAGGAGCCATGGGTGTAAAGACAAGCGAGACGAAACCAATCACGGTTGTAACCGCTGAAAGGAACACTGCCCGGCCCGTCGATGACAGGGCTGCGCGCATTTTTTCCTCCTTTGTCCCGGCTTCTTCCGCATAGCGGTTGGTGATGTGCAGTCCGTAAGACACACCCAACGCAAGAAGAATCGGACCGACGATGATGACCGTCATGGTAACTTCGAAATTTGTCCAACCTAAGATGCCCATCGTCCAGAACACGGCACATAACGTCGGCAGACCCGCAATGCTGACGACTTTGATCCCCTGCAGGGGACGGATGCCGGTCAGGCCCGTTTGCAGCAGGTCGCAGTGAAACACGAAGAGGCCAAGGGCCACGAAGACCACGGCCATCGGGAAGATGTCCCAGAAGAGCTGGAAGGAGAATTCCGTCACGGCGTTGGTGATTGGCACGGGACCGGTCAAGGTCATGTTCAGTCCAAGGTCATCCCATGTGCAGAGGCCTGCTTCCGCGTTGGGATCACCGTTCGCGTCGTACAGGCAAGGACGTTTCTTGGTGGAAATGTCGTCCAACTGGCCTTGCGTCTCCTCGATGATTTGCTTAGCCGGTTTGTTTTCTGTGACCGCAATGGCCATCACGGCACGGTCAAGCAGCGAATCCTCTTCGTTGTCGCACAGACCGCCCGGAAGGGTGCAAGGATTGGTGTTTCGTGCCAATTTGTCGAGACCAGGCGTAGGGGAGCCGTCGTCTTCGTACATTTCACGGACGATCAAATCGATGGTCCCCTGCGTTGGAATGGCCCGCGCTCCGACGTCCGTCGTGGCCAAGACTTCGTTCAAGGCCTGGGCAGCGGTTCTGCTGACACAATCGTCCGTGTCCGGTGGGCAGGCCGATTCACCCAATTCGTCAATGAGCGCCGTACGAACACGAGGGGCACTCGAATTTACTTCTTTGATGACGGTCGAAAGGGACAGAATGTAGATGACGTCATCCAATTCAGCGTCAGAAATGTATGGATTTAACGTCTCTTCGACATAACTAATCTCTTGGAGTATCCGTTGATCGGTGATGTTGTTTTTGTTCGACTCGATGTAGATGACCATCACGTCGGTGGTCCAATCTTCCTCGACTTTGGCGATGAGCGCGCTCACTTCAGAGCCGTCCGGTAGGTACACCTCCATGTCACCGTTCACGTTGAGGGCTGGGCTGTCTAGATCCCGGTCGAATCTCGTGTTGTCCAAAAATCCGGAGTGGGATACGAAGAACAGGGTCATCGCAAAGAAAGCCAACACCGTCAGCAGCGGGAAGCGGGTGATGACGCCAACGGCACCGGTCCGTTGCCATTCCCTCTTCAGACTTGAAGGCGCATCAAGCATGGCATCGACGGCAGATTTTGCGTCGAAATTCTTCACGGCTCCACTGACCTCAGTGGCGCGACGCGACATCGAGGCGCGGCCAGCACGGCGCAGTGCAGAGAGGCGTCCTTCCGAGGAAGCATCGCCACCAGCCGACCCGTCCTCCTTGCCCATCTGAGTCGAGGTCGACCGACGCCGTTTGAAAGTCTGTTGCCGGTGAGTGCGAACGTTTGCACCACATTGCGCCCATGGGATGGCTTGAAGAGATGCGACCCGAGGCCAAAGCGCCCTCTGGGCAAGGTGACCACGATGCCCACCCCCAGACTCAACGAGAAGCGGTGGAGCATTGACCTCGAAAAGCGAATCCAAGAAGCGCACTACAGCGACCCGGATGCCTACAATGCGAGGTACGCTTTTGACCCCCAAAGCGAACGTGAACCCTTCGTTATCGACACCCCCCCTCCGTACCCGTCGGGAACGTGGCACATTGGGGCCGTCGCGCAATATTCGATGATCGACGTCATCGCCCGAAGTCAACGCCTGCTCGGAAAAGAGGTGTATTTCCCTTGGGGCGTCGATCGAAACGGCATCAACATCGAATTCACCGTTGAAAAGAACACCAAGCGCAAGATGCGAACGTATGAGCGAGGCGAATTTTTGGACCTCTGTGCATCCACCATCGAGACCTTCACCCAAGCCATGCGGACGACCGCAAAGCGCGTCGGATTGTCATGCGATTTCGACCGAGAGTACCTGACGGACGCTCCAGACTACCGAAGCGTGACTCAGGCGATTTTCATTGATCTGTTTGAACAGGGAGCCATCGTAGAAGACCTGCGGCCGAACATTTACGATCCCGTCGAAGGCACGACCATCGCCGATGCCGAAGTCGAACGTGTGACTCGTAAAACAAAACTCGTCGACGTGCGTTGGCAGACCAACGACGGTACCGAGGTCATCATCTCCACGACGCGCCCTGAGATGATTTGCGCCTGTGGCGTGGTGGTGGTTCACCCGGACGACGAGCGATACCGAGCTTTGGTCGGCCAAACCTTGGCGCTCCCAATGCCCAGCGAAGGACGCGCCGCCACCGTCGAGGTTCGGACGCACCCGTCGGTCAAGATGGAATTCGGCTCAGGCGTCCTTATGGTGTGTTCATTCGGGGACCAAAACGACGTGGCTGTCTTCCGCGAACTAGGCTTGGACCCCTTCCAAGCCATTGATCTCGAAGGGCGCATGACGGAACTGGCTGGACCTCTGGCTGGCATGACGGTCCTTGAGGCGCGCACGAGCGCCATCGAACTCCTTGAGGGCGAAGGCAAAATCGCCAACGTTGTTGAGAAAGATCAGGAAGTCCCCGTGTCGGAACGGGGCAAGAATCCAGTCGAAATTATCCTGTTGAAGGAATGGTACGTACGTCAAACGCACATGCAGGACCGCCTAAGGGAACTTGTGGACGACGTGGAATTCCACCCACCTCGAAACCGGCAATTCTTGCTGGACTGGATGGACAACATCACCATCGATTGGCCCATCTCACGCCGACGTTGGTACCACACGGAAATTCCGGTCTGGTACGCAGCAGGTGGATCGAGAGTCATCGTCCCGCCCAAGGGAAGTTACGTGCAACCGTGGCGGGAAAGCCCGCCCACAGGAAGCCGCGTGCTCGATCGCGACGACCGCTCCTTCCTCGGCATGTGGGATGATATGAAGGAAGATCTGGGCGACGTCATCGGCGAGGAGAAGGTCTTCGACACGTGGATGGATTCGTCGAACTCCAACCTTTTCGTCAGCGGATTGCTCGAAGACGACGGCCGTTTCGAGCGTTGCTTCCCCACCGCCCTTCGACCTCAGGGAAAAGAAATCGTGCGGACTTGGCTCTACTACACGATGCTCAAGAGCGCCCTCCTGCTCGACAAGCCCGCGTTCAAACACGTCTGGATTGACGGTTTGGGCATGGATCCATGGGGTCGCAAGATGTCCAAGTCCCTTGGGAACGGCATCGACGCAGACTCTGTCCTGGAATGTGGCGCAGGTGGGCGAACCGGAAGCTGGCGCATCAAGGGTCCCGACGGTTCAGTGGCCCTGAAAGCCAACAAAATCGGCAGCGAATGCTTCCGCCTTTGGAAGGCCTGCGACGCGCAAGTTGGCGACGATTTCCACATCAACCCAGAGGAGATTGAGCAGAAATATTTCGGGGTCCTCACCAAGGTGTTCAACGTCGCACGTTTTGCCTCACAATTCGATGTCCCAGAGGACCTGAGCACCGTGCCTGCCACGCTTGAACCGGAAGACCGCTGGATCCTCGCGGAACACCACAAGGTCATGGCGACCGCGAAGGAAGCATGGACCAACCTCGACATCTATTCCGCAACTCAGGCCCTGAAGAATTTCCTCACCGGCGTGTTGCCCAGCCACTGGCTCGAGATGGTGAAGACCCGCTTGTACGAAGAAGACGCCACTGCGGCGTGGGTGCTTCATCGCGTGGTTCGCGACACGCTTACCGCATTCAGCCCGGTCTGCCCCTTCTTCACCCACCACATTACGACCACGGTCTACGGTACGTCGTGCGTGGATGCGCATGATTTCCCCGCCCATGTGGACGATGCTTTGAGCGTCGGGGCCGACGAAGGAGATGCACTTCGCAGGCTGACCGCTGACCTGACCACCTTCAACAGCCTGGTCTGGTCCACCAAGCGCGAACAAGGCATCGCGTTGAACCAACCGATTGAAGGAATGGCCCTACCGGAATCACTCGAACCCTTCCGACCGGTCCTCACGTCCATGCACCGATTGGCCTGAGCCTTCCTCGAAGCGTTGAAGGGTCACCTGGCGCGTCGGTGGGTCCTCCAAATCACCCAGTCGAAATCCTACCAAACGTACCGGACGTTCACGTTCCAAACTGGTCGCAAACAATCGTGTAGCCAAGGACTTGAACACCGCTGGGTCGTCCATCGCAACAGGAATCGAGCGCCGGTGCGTGCGTGTATCGAACCCCTTGTAGCGCAATTTAACTTCACCAAGGCGACCAGCGACACCAAGCTCTAGCGCTCGCGACATGACGCCATCGACCAATTCCATCAATCGTGCAAGCACGTGCTCTTCGTCACGCTGATCCCGCTCAAACGTCGTTTCTTTGCCAATGGACTTTCTGGATCTCAACACGCTGACGTCGTTGCTGGTGCGTTCCTCAACAACGGCCATGAGCCATGAGGCAAAACGGGGACCGACCATGCGGCCCAAGGCCAACTCGCCCATCTCATACGCCTCATCCACCGTCTGGACGCCCCACTCCTGCATGGCCGTGGCCGTTGCGGGACCAATGCCGGGAATTTCCCGCAATGAACGGCCTTGGAAGTATTCCTGAGCGTCGCCAGGCATGAGCCGAAAGATGCCCTCGGGCTTGTTCTCCTCGCTGCTCATCTTAGCCAACAACCGCGTAGGACCCAACCCGAAAGACGCCGTCAGGCCGGTCGTGTTGACGATATCTCGTTGCAGACGTTCGCACAACGCAAGTGCACTGTCCCAATCTCCCGCCGTGGCTTCGGTCAGGTCAAGGTAGGCTTCGTCGATGCTGGCCTGCTCAAACG
>CEWG01066002.1_pt1 | contig 14617 bp, 11 predicted proteins | sample 361411 | NCBI WGS metagenome assembly CEWG01 (sample SAMEA2622173, study PRJEB7988) | marine metagenome | biome: marine biome (ENVO:00000447); feature: surface water layer (ENVO:00002042); material: "saline water (ENVO:00002010), including plankton (ENVO:xxxxxxxx)" | depth 5 m | reverse complement strand
TCCTGCGCAAAATAAAATATTTATTGATGGTGAATTCAACAATATTAATATGTATAATGTATATGGAGATAAAGTATATAATACTGAAAGTAAAAATGAAATTAATATCTCTAGCTTTAAAAATGGCTTATATTTTATTGAGATTAGTACTGAAAAATCAATTGGAATTAAAAAGCTTATAATTTCAAAATAAAAAAACAATGAAATTATTTTTAATAACTGGTATATTTATTGCTTTAGCATTTGCAGCCATTGCAATCAAAATATTACTCAAAAAAAATGGTGAATTTTCTGGTACTTGCGCTAGTCAAAATCCTTTTTTAAATAAAGAAAATGAACCATGTGGATATTGTGGTAAACTACCTGAAAATTGTGAAAATTCTTAGTTTAAAATATAATTTTTAAAATAATCAGATGAATATGTTTCTAGCATTGAACCATTAGAATAAATTAAAAAAATATCAATATCATCTCGATTAGAAATAAAATCTAATGTTTTATCTAAACCCATTGCCATAAAAGCAGTTGCGTAAGCATCAGCATAAATACAGTCTTCATGTATAACAGTTACGCTTAATAGCGAATTTAAAGATGGGAAACCAGTTTTTGGATTTATTATGTGAGAGTATTTTATACTATCTTTTTCTATATAATTTCTATAACTACCAGAGGTTGCTAATGATTTATTTTCTAAACTTACTATTAATTGAAATCGATCACTATAATCAATTTTTTCATTTGGTTTTTCGACTCCAACTATCCAATTTTTTGAATTAATATTTTTCCCTCTAGCTAACAACTCACCTCCCAGCTCAATTAAATAATCATTTATATCTTTACTTCTTAAAAACTGTCCTATAACATCTACAGTATAACCCTGAGCTAAAGCATTAAAATCAATTGAATACCTATCTGGAAAAGAAATACTATTTGTGTCTAATTTAACTTTGTTAAAACCGACATAACTTAACAGTTTAAATATTTTTAATGAGTCAATAAATTGACTTTTTTTGTTTTTATAAAAACCCCATTCATTAATAATAGGGTAAGTTGTACAATCAAAATATCCATCTGTTTGAAGATATACTTCATTAGCTACATTGTAAACATCAATCAAATACTTATCAGCAATAACATGCTTATATTTATTAAGTTGAGATATTAGTGAAGCACTATCATAAATTGATAAGGAATTATCAATTTTATTTAAAATACTATCTATTTGATTTTGGTAATCAATGTTGTGACTATTAACATATTTAATATTATAATACGTGCCCTGTGCTTTGCCAATATTAGTAACAAGGTAATTTTCCGGACTAATATTACAAGCAGTCAGAATACAAAAAACTAATATAAATGTACGTGTCAAAGATAGAATTTAATTAACCACCAAAGTCATCAAATCTCACATTTTCGTCTGGGATCCCCCAATCATCAGCCATTTTTATAACTGCTTGGTTCATTAATGGTGGTCCACAAAAATACAATTCAATATCTTCTGGAGCTTCATGTTTAGATAGAAACTCATCAATTACTACTTGATGGACAAAACCAGTAAAACCATCACCATCAGCATCATCTAGATTTTTTTTGTTTTTCCAATTATCTTCTGGTAATGCATCTGATAAAACTAAATGGAATTTAAAATTTGGAAAATCTTTTTCTAAATCTCTAAAGTAGTGAATATAAAATAGTTCAGCTCTAGATCTACCACCATAAAAATATGTGACCTTCCTACCTGTCTTTAGTGTTTTAAAAAGTTCGTACAAATGAGATCTCATCGGAGCCATCCCAGCACCACCACCAATATATAGCATTTCAGCATCGCTATCATTAATGAAAAATTCGCCATATGGACCTGAAATAGTTACTTTATCACCTTCTTTTAAACCAAATATATATGATGAAGCAACACCTGGATTTACATCCATCCATTTATTGTTAACCCTATCCCAAGGTGGTGCAGCTACTCTAACATTTAACATGATTTTTCTTCCCTCATCAGGATATGAAGCCATTGAATAAGCTCTGACAACTTCATCATCATTTTTCATGACTAGATTTCTAATAGCAAAATTTCCTTCACCCCAATCTTTTTCAAATTTTTTAGGTTCACCTGGGTGATCAGTTGGATGTGCTGTAATATCCATATCAGAAAACTTAACTTCTCCTTCAGGAATTTTAATCTGGATATATCCACCAGCTTTATAATCCATATCTTCAGGAATTTCAACAATAAATTCTTTTATATATGTTGCAACATTATAATTTGAAACTACAGTCGCTTCCCATTCCTTAACTCCAAATACTTCTTCTGGAATTTCTATTTCCATATTTTCTTTTACTTTAACTTGACATCCCAATCTATAATTTTCAGAAATTTGTTTTCTTGAAAAGTGTGGCTTTTCTGTTGGCAGAATACTACCACCTCCTTTATGTACTTGACAAGTACATTGTACACATGTTCCTCCTCCTCCACATGCTGATGGTAAAAAGATTCCAGCATCGCTAAGAGTTGTTAAAACTGTATTTCCACCTTCAACCTCTAGCTCTTTTTCTCCGTTAATTATAAGTTTAATCTTACCAGCAGGAGATAATTTTGATTTTGTAAAAAGTAAAATACTAACTAATGCAATTATTACAGTTAAAAAAACTATAATACTACTAATAATTGTTGATGTACTTAATAATATCATTTTAAAATTAATTTATAATTTAATACCCATAAAGCTCATAAAAGCAATTCCCATTAATCCTGTTATAATATACGTAATTCCAAGACCTCTGAGTGCTGGCGGAACATGAGAGTATCTAATTTTTTCTCTTATTGCAGCAAGACCTACAATAGCTAGAAAAAAACCAAATCCTGAACCCAAACCAAATACTGTTGCTTCAGTGATATTGGAATATGCTCTCTCTTGCATAAATAAAGACGATCCTAAAATTGCGCAGTTAACAGCAATTAGTGGTAAAAATAAACCCAATGATCCATACAAAGCAGGAGATACTTTTTCAATAATCATTTCAACTAACTGAACCATTGAAGCAATAACAGCAATAAACATAATGAATGATAAAAAAGATAAATCTACATCTTTGAAGCTTTCACCAAGCCAAACTAGAGCTCCTTCTTGAAGAACATAGTTTTCAAGCAAATAGTTTATTGGTACTGTCATAGCTAAAACAAAAATTACTGCTCCACCCATTCCTACCGATGTTTCTACAGTTTTTGATATTGCTAAATAAGAACACATACCTAGAAAATATGCGAAAACCATATTATCTATAAAAACTGCTTTAACAAAAATATTAATTAATTCTTCCATTTAATTATCTTCAATCAATTTACTATTTCTAGATCTTTGCACCCAAATTAAAATACCAACTGTAATCAATGCCATTGGTGGTAAAATCATCATACCATTATTTTCGTAGCCATATTCGTATAAACCTAATTTCTCAATTACAGGATATCCATATAAGGTTCCAGCACCTAATAATTCTCTAAAAAAAGCAACAATAATTAATATTACTCCATAACCAAATGAATTCCCTAATCCGTCTAAAAAAGCTTTACCAGGTGTATTTCCAAGTGCAAACGCCTCTAATCTACCCATTATTATACAATTAGTTATAATTAAACCAACAAAAACTGACAACTCCTTACTAACATCATACACGAAAGCTTTAAGTACCTGATCAACTAAAATTACGAGAGAGGCAATAACTACAAGCTGGACAATGATTCTAATTCTTGAAGGTATCAAATTACGCATCAAGGACACTACTACATTAGCAGTTGACATAACAACTAAAACTGAAAGTGACATTACGACTGCAGGTTTCAGTTGTACAGTTATTGCAAGAGCGGAACATATTCCCAGAACTTGTACAGTAATTGGATTATTGTCATCTAGAGGGTCTGTTAAAAGCTTTTTATCTTTTTTGGATAAAATATTAAGTTTACTCATATCTAAAATTATTTAAAAGAACTAATGTATTTGAATCTAGTTCAAATATACTGTCACTATTTAAATTTTTCATTTTCAATTTATCAAAATATACAATATACTTGTCTAATCTTTCATAAAGCATATTTGTAACTCCATCGCATGTAATAGTTCCTCCCGAAATAGCATCAACAGCATATTTATCATCTTTTTCTGCTCCACCTTTTTTTACTAAAATAGATTTAAAATTATTTTTTTCATCAAAAATATTTTTTCCTCGAAATGGATCTTGAAAAAAGTCCTGATTTATTTCAGCTCCAAGTCCAGGTGTCTCGGACTTATGATCAAATACTGCACCAAATACGGTATTTAAATCTTCCTCAATTGCTATAAATCCCCAGATTGGACCCCATAGACCTTTACCTCTTAAAGGAACTATATACTTTTTTTTGTTATTAAGCTCACTTATAAATAATGGAAATAATTGATTATCAACATCCTTTTTCATCTCGCTAGATAAATCAATATCAAATGCATTTCCTTCAACTAATTCACCTTTTGAGTTTAAAACAATCTCCGAAGTGATAATTTCATTATATAAAATTTCTGCTGTTTCTCTGTCAACATTTTTACCAATTGAGCTCAAAATATTCTGCATTTTCTCTAATTCTATATTCTTTGACTGATGTGGTTTTAGTTGTATTGCAGCTATAGAAAGTAATGCAGCTACAAGAACCACCATTATAATTGCAAATAAAAATGTATATGAGTTTTTGTTTACATCCATAACTAAATTGCTAATCTTTTTAAACGTTTTTTTATATTATTTTGAATTACATAATGATCAATTAGTGGAGCAAATACATTCATTAATAAAACAGCTAACATCATTCCTTCGGGATATGCCGGGTTAAATATTCTAATTAGTATGGCAAACACACCAATTAAAAAACCATAAATGTATTTTCCTAAATTTGTTTGTGTAGCTGTTACAGGATCACTAGCCATAAAAACGGCACCAAATGCAAAACCACCAATTATTAAATGAATATGAGCAGGAGTTTCCATTAATGCGTTAAATCCTAACAGATTAAAAATATAGGCCATAAAATAACCTCCAACAAAAGTTGATAAAATTATTCTCCAACTACCAATTCCAGTTGCGATTAGTATAGCAGCACCAAGTAAAATAGCAATCATTGATGTTTCTCCAATTGATCCAGGTATAAAACCATAAAAAGCTTCTTTTGATGACCAAACTAAATTTTCCCATTTTGTTGTATTAGCTGCTAAATCTCCTAAAATGGTCGCACCAGAATATCCATCAGTTGTGGCACCATGTACCCAGACTTTATCTCCTGACATATGCGAAGGATATGCAAAAAATAAGAAAGCTCTTGCTGTTAAGGCAGGATTTAAAATATTCATTCCAGTACCACCAAACACCTCTTTTCCAATAACCACAGCGAAGACAACTGAAACAGCTAACATCCACAAAGGAACATCTACTGGCATTATTAATGGAATTAGCATTCCCGAAACTAAGTAACCTTCATTAACAGAATGACCTCTGTAAATTGCAAATGCAAACTCTACTGTTAATCCAACACCATAGGAAACAACTAAAAGTGGTAAAAACTTCCAAAATCCAAAAATAAGATTTTGAATAAACGTTGAATCTTGCATTATTGCCGCATGATATTGATAACCTAGATTCCACATACCAAAAATAATAGTTGGAATAAGTGCTAGAACAACTGTTCCCATTGTCCTCTTTAAATCAATAGAATCTCTAATGTGAGAACCTGTATGAGTTGTGTGATCCGGTACAAATAGAAATGTTTCAAACGCATCATATGCTGGATAAAATTTTTCCAATTTACCTCCACTTTCAAAATGAGGCTTCACTTTACTTAATATATTTTTAAAAAAATTCATCTTAACTATTTTCTTTTTTTAATAAGTCTAAACCATCTCTAATAATTTGCTGAACATTTATTTTGGACGTACAAACAAATTCACACAAAGCAAAATCTTCAGGAGCTACTTCATAAATACCTAACTGTTCCATTAACTCAATATCTTCTACCATAATAGATTTAATCAAATGTGCAGGATAAATATCCATTGGTAAAACTTTTTCATACTCACCTGTCATAACATATGCACGTTCCTCCCCGTGCATATTTGCATCTAAACTATATTTTTTGTTAGGATTCAACCAAGAAAAAAATGTTCTTGATGTAGAAAATTTATTAAATCCAGGTAACATCCATCCCAAAAACTCTTGCTTGTTTCCTTCTTCAATAACCAAAATTGAAGTATGATAAAAACCTAAACTACCATTTTCATCTATTTTATCACCTGAAAAAATATCTCCAGAAATAAATCTGTTATCTCCATCTTTTATGTTATCCAATACTAAGTTGGTAATATTAGCACCTGAAATGCACCTGTAGTACCTTGGCTTTTTCACCTGAGATCCAGCCAAAGCAATAATTCTAGAAACATCATAAGTACCCTGATCAAATAATCTAGCAATAACTAAAACATCTTGAGGGTCAAGATACCAAACAATATCGTTTTTGTTAATAGGGTCAATATGATGGATTTGTACACCAACATTACCAACAGGATGTGGACCGCTAAACTTATTAATTTGAACACCTTTAGCAGAAGTAAAAACTGTTGAAGCATTAATACTTCCATCTATATTCAAATGTATTTTTCCAGTGGTTAACTTTCTTATGTAATTAATTCCCTTTTGAAACAATTCTTCCATGCCGTAAAGAGCAAAGTCATTGTCAATAGATAGTGGAGTTGAGTTAAATGCAGAGATAAAAATTGCTTTTGGCATATCTTTTGGATTTGCAATAACATCATAAGGTCTTTGTCGAATAAATGGCCAAACTCCAGATTCGAGCATTGTTTCAATTATTTGATCTCTGTTTAGCTGATCTGAACTACTAACTTTGAATGATCTATACTTTATATCTTTATCTGATTTAATTACAACTTTTAAAATTCTCCTTTTTTGACCTCTAACAATTGCTTTAATTCTTCCACTCACAGGAGCAGAAAATTTTATTTTATCATTATATTTATCATAGAACAGCGTGTCTCCAGCTTTTACTTGATCATTTTCCTTAACAACAAGTTTTGGGGTAAGTAAATGAAAATCAGTTGGTTTTACAACATACTCTTCTGAATCTTGCAAGGAGGCATATACTTTATCTGGCGAACCCTTTAAATTGATTTTTAATCCTCTTTTTAAACTTATATTTAGTGACATTCTAAATTAGATTTTCAATTACAAAATTATAAATTTGCAATGATAAATTATATTTAAAATTACAAGATTTTTACTAAAAATGCTATTTAGAATGATTCTAATTAAAAAAAATATACATGTTAAAATTTTTCTTTTATTTTTAATTACTTTATGCACAAACAATCATTTATTTTCTAACTACATTTTTAATGAAAATAATGACTCTATTCTGCATGCAAATTATATTTACAGAGATAAAATCTTTGATAAAGATATTAAAACAGTTTTATGTTTTCAAAAAAATCAAAATTTATCTATTCCGTTAATAAACCTAAAATCAGATGAAAAAATCAGTTTAATTTTTGATGATCATAGCGATAATATTAGAACTTTTTTTTACAGAATTATTCATTGCAATTCAAATTGGGAAAAAAGTGATTTAATAGAGTCAGATTATATCGATGGATTTTTTAAAAATGAAATCTATGATTATGAGTTGTCATTTAACACTATTAAAAAATACATTAATTATAATTTAGAACTACCTAATGAAAATATTAGTTTTTTAAAATCTGGAAACTATATTATTGAAATTATTAATGAATTAGATTCAATAATTTTACATAAACGATTTATGATATTAGAAAAAAAAGTATCAATTTCAGCAAATATAAAACAAGGTACATTAAATAAAAACAAAAAAATAAAACATGAAATTGATTTTCATATTCATCATGAAAAATTTTATATTTCAGATCCTTACACTGATGTGAAAGTTATTGTTAAGCAAAATAATAACGAAGAAAATAAAATTGATGACCTCTCTCCATTATTTGTAAAAAACAATGTTTTAATATATGATTATGATGAGGAGAATAATTTTTTTGCAACTAATGAGTTTAGGTATTTTGATATTAGAAGCTTAAGATATTTTTCAGAAAAAATTAAATACATTGAGCGTGACTCAATAGACAAAATAAATAAAGTGTTTCTCTATAAAGACAAAAAAAGAGCATTTGATTTATACTCAATATACCCTGATATTAATGGGAAATTCATAATCGAATCGCAAGAAGCAAGAAACTCAATGACTGAATCTGATTATGCAAAAATAAATTTTAAATTGATTTCTGAAAAAATAGAATTCGGAGATATTTACATATTTGGAAAATTATCTGATTGGATGATCAATGACAATTTTAAGTTAAAATATAATGAAAAAGAAAAAATTTATGAAACTGATATAATATTAAAACAAGGATATTATAACTATAACTACGCACTTAAAGACACTATAAATAACACTATTGATTTTAGTTTTATTGAGGGCACCCATTACCAAACAAAAAATGACTATTACATATATGTTTATTACAGAGGATCTGAAAATAGATATGATATGCTAATAGGATTTTTAAAAACTTCATCAAAAGAACTATTTTAAATTATTAAAGTATTAAATTTGAAAATAAAAAATTAATATGTCAAACGCATTTTTTAAATCACCTATTGCAGTTAATGAACCTGTTAAAGATTATAAGATTGGTAGTAATGAAAGAGAAGAACTTTTGAAAGAATATAAAAGAATGAATAGTTCAAAAGTAGATATTCCAATGTATATTGGAAACGAAAAAATTTATACAGAAAACAAAATTCAACTATCTCCACCTCATGATCACAAACATGTAATCGGTTCAGCTAACCTAGGTGATGAAAAAGATGTTGAAAATGCTATTAGTTCTGCTCTTGAAGCTAAAGAAAAATGGAGCTCAATGAACTGGGAACATCGAGCAGCTATTTTCTTAAAAGCAGCTGATTTACTAGCTGGTCCATACAGACAAAAATTGAACGCAGCTACAATGCTTGCTCAAAGTAAGAATGTGTATCAAGCTGAAATTGATGCTGCTTGTGAACTAATCGACTTTTTTAGGTTTAATGTTCAATATATGCAGGATCTATATAAAGAACAACCAGAATCTCAGCCTGGTATGTGGAATAGACTAGAACACAGATCACTAGAAGGTTTTATTTTTGCAATAACTCCTTTTAATTTCACATCTATTTGTGCAAATTTATGTGCGGCACCTGCAATGCTAGGTAATGTTGTTGTTTGGAAACCTGCAACTAGCCAGATTTATTCTGCCAAAGTAATTATGGATTTATTTGAAGAAGCTGGTTTACCTCATGGTGTCATCAACATGATTACTGTAAGTGGTAAAATTGCAGGTGATGTAATTTTTAAAAATAAACACTTTGCAGGTTTACACTTTACTGGATCAACTAACGTGTTTCAAAAATTATGGTCTACAATTGGAAATAATATTGAAAAATATAATGCGTATCCAAGAATTGTAGGAGAAACAGGTGGTAAAGATTTTATTATAGCTCATAAATCTGCTAATTATGAAGAAGTAGCAACCTCTATCTCTAGAGGAGCATTTGAATATCAAGGTCAAAAGTGTTCTGCAGCATCAAGAGTATATATACCAAAAAATATTTGGGAAAATATTAAACACCAATTAACAACAGATCTTAAAGAATTTAAAATAGGAAGTCCTGAAGATCCAAAAAACTTTATAAATGCAGTAATTTCAGAAGCGGCATTTGACAATATCGTTTCTGAAATAGAATATGCAAAACAGTCAAATGATGCTAAAATTATTACTGGTGGAAATTATGATAAATCTAAAGGTTATTTTATTGAACCAACAATTATACTAACAACTGACCCATATTTTAGAACTATGACCAAAGAAATTTTTGGTCCAGTTGTTACAATTTATATTTACAATGAAAACGAATGGAAAGAAACACTAAAGATTGTAAATAATACTTCTGAATATGCGCTAACAGGAGCAGTATTTTCTAAAAATAGATATGCGATCGAAGAAGCATCAAAAATTTTAGAAAATTCAGCTGGTAACTTTTATATTAATGATAAACCAACTGGAGCAGTTGTTGGTCAACAACCTTTTGGTGGTGGAAGAAAATCTGGTACAAATGATAAAGCAGGATCAATTCTAAACCTATTAAGATGGGTTTCTCCTAGAACAATAAAAGAAACATTTGTTCCAGCTAAAAATTATAAATACCCATTTTTAAAAAATAGTTAAGCTAGTGGTGTAGGACCTCCAAAATTTAATGGTAATGATTGACCATTATCAATATCTTTAATTACGCCATTTTGATCTTCAAATTTATTAACATTATCTGTTAAAGCTTTCATTAATCTTTTTGCATGTTGAGGTGTCAAAATAATTCTTGATTTAACCTTAGCTTTCTTAATACCTGGCATCATTTGTACAAAGTCAACAACAAATTCAGATTGAGAATGGTTAATTATTGCTAAATTACTGTAATTCCCTTCTGCAATCTCTTCTGTTAATTCAATATTAATACCTTCTTTTTTTCTTTCTTCTGACATAAATATTTGTAATTATTATACTAATTTTTAAACATCGTAATTATCTGCTTCAATTTTATTTTGATCTAATGAATCATACTCTTCTTTAGATCCAACTAACACATTATCGGCTTGTATAAGACCAGTACCAGCTGGAATTCTTTTACCAATGATAACATTTTCTTTAAGGCCAATTAAATCGTCACGTTTGGCATTTATTGCAGCCTCATTTAAAACCTTTGTTGTTTGTTGAAAGGAAGCTGCTGAAATCCAACTATCAACTTGTAAAGATGCTCTTGTAATACCTTGTAAAATAGGTATTGATACGGCAGGTATAGCATCTCTTGATTCAACCTCCTTTAAATCTTTACGTTTCAATCTTGAATTTTCTTCTCTAAGTTCTCTAGGTGACACAATTTGTCCAGGCTTAAACATATCAGAATCTCCTGATTCCAAAATATATTTCATTCCAAAAATCTTATCATTTTCATTTTGAAATTGTTCCTTGCTAACCAACGAGTTTTCTAAAAAGAATGTGTCTCCTGAATCTGCGATCTGTACTTTTCTCATCATTTGACGTACTAAAACTTCAAAATGTTTATCATTTATCTTTACTCCTTGTAGTCTGTATACATCTTGAATTTCATTTACAATGTACTGTTGAACAGTTACAACTCCTTTGATAGCTAAAATATCAGATGGTGTAATAACTCCATCACATAACGGTGTACCAGCCTTTACATAATCGTTTTCTTGAACTAATATATGCTTGGATAATTTAATAAGATATTTTTTTGTATCTCCATTTTTTGATGTAATTATTACTTCTCTATTACCTCTTTTAATACTACCAAAAGAAACCGAACCATCAACCTCAGATACTATTGCAGGATTTGAAGGATTTCTAGCTTCAAACATTTCAGTAACTCTAGGTAAACCACCCGTTATATCACCAGATGAACCAGCTGATCTAGGTATTTTAGCAATTATTTCTCCTTTAGAAATCTTACTTTCATCATCAATAGAAAAATGTGCGCCTACAGGTAAATTATATGTTGTTTTATCAACTGTAATTGAAGGTGATATTTGTCTGTTTCTACTATCAATTATTACTTTTTCTTTATAACCAGTTTGTTCATCAGATTCAAGCCTAAATGATACACCTTCTAAAATATCAGAAAATTTTGCTTTACCTGTAAACTCTGAAACAATAACCGCGTTGTAAGGATCCCACTCGCATATTTTGTCTCCAATTTTAACATTACCTTCTTTGATAAAAATAGTAGCACCATAAGGAATTATTGAACTAGAAAGAATAACACCGTTTTTATCATCAATAATTCTAGCTTCGGCAGATCTACTAACAACAATTTCATTTTTCTTATTTTTAACTACTCTTAAATCCTCTATTTCTAATCTTCCAGATTTTTTAACAATTACTGATGAATCGACTTCAGATCTTGAAGCTGTTCCACCAACATGGAAAGTTCTCAATGTTAACTGAGTACCAGGCTCCCCAACTGATTGAGCTGCAATTACTCCTACGGTTTCACCAAGTTGAACAAGTCTACCTGTTGATAATGAAACACCATAACATTTTCTACATATACCTCTTTTTGTTTGGCATGTTAAAGGAGACCTAATCTCAACAGTTTCTATATCTGATAATTCAACTAATTTTGCAGCTTTTTCAGAAATAATTTCATTTGCACTAACTATTAAATTATTTTTATCATCAAAAATATCATGTAAAGTAACTCTTCCAACAATTCTTTCAGATAATGATTCAATTATTTCATCATTTACTTTTAACGCAGTAGTTTCTAATCCTCTTAATGTACCACAATCTTCTTCAGTTACTATTACATCTTGCGCAACGTCAACTAATCTTCTTGTAAGATAACCTGCATCTGCAGTTTTTAATGCAGTATCCGCTAAACCTTTTCTAGCACCGTGAGTTGAAATAAAATACTCAAGAATTGATAATCCCTCTCTAAAGTTTGTCGTAATTGGATTTTCAATAATTGATTCACCATGGTCTCCAGATTTTTTTGGTTTAGCCATTAATCCCCTCATACCTGATAACTGTCTGATCTGTTCTTTAGAACCTCTTGCCCCAGAATCAAGCATCATGTAAACAGAATTAAAACCCTGTTTATCAGAGCTAATATTTTTCATTACAGTGTCAGTTAGTCTGGCATTTGTATTTGTCCAAACATCAATAACTTGATTATATCTTTCATTGTTTGTTATAAAACCCATTGAGTAGTTAGATGTTATCTCGTCAACTTTTTTATTTGCTTCACTAATTAATTGCTCTTTTTCTTCTGGAACAATTACATCACCTAAATTAAATGAAAGACCTCCAGTAAAAGCCATTTCAAATCCTATTGTCTTAATGGCATCTAAAAAGTGTACAGTTTTTGCTATACCACATTCTCTTAAAACATCAGCAATTATATTTCTTAAAGATTTTTTTGTTAAAAGAGTATTAACAAAACCAACCTCTTTAGGAACAAACTCATTAAATAATGCACGTCCAACTGTTGTTTCAATTAAATTACTATTTTCTTTATCTTCACTTCTAAGATGGATTATAGCATGTAAATCAACTTTTTCTTCATTATATGCTATTTTAACTTCATCGAGAGAATAAAATTTCATTCCTTCACCTTTAACAATATCTTTTCCAATTGATCTTTTTTGCTTTGTCATGTAATATAATCCTAATACCATATCTTGCGAAGGAACTGTAATTGGAGCACCATTAGCAGGATTTAATATGTTATGAGAAGCCAACATTAAAACCTGAGCTTCTAAGATCGCAGCAGCACCTAGAGGAAGATGAACAGCCATTTGATCACCATCAAAATCAGCATTAAATGCTGCACAAGCTAAAGGATGAAGCTGTATTGCTTTTCCTTCAATCATTTTAGGTTGAAAAGCCTGAATTCCTAGTCTATGTAATGTAGGTGCTCTATTTAATAATACAGGGTGGCCTTTCATTACATTTTCTAATATATCCCAAACAACAGGTTCTTTCGAATCTATTATTTTTTTTGCAGATTTAACAGTTTTAACAATACCCCTTTCAATTAGCTTTCTAATGATGAAAGGCTTATATAGTTCGGCACACATATCCTTTGGCAAACCACATTCATGTAGCTTAAGTTCTGGTCCTACAACTATTACAGATCTAGCTGAATAATCAACTCTTTTACCAAGTAAATTTTGTCTAAATCTTCCTTGTTTTCCTTTTAAAGAATCTGACAATGATTTAAGTGCTCTTTTACCATCAGCTTTAACTGCAGCAGACTTTCTAGAATTATCAAAAAGTGCATCAACTGATTCTTGCAACATTCTTTTCTCATTTCTTAAAATAATTTCAGGAGCATTTATTTCCATCAATCTTTTTAAACGATTATTTCTAATAATGACTCGTCTGTATAGATCATTTAAGTCCGATGTCGCAAATCTACCACCATCAAGTGGTACTAATGGTCGAAGTTCAGGAGGAATAACAGGAATTATTTTAACTGTCATCCATTCAGGTCTATTTTCGGTATGACCCTGTCCATCTCTCATTGACTCAACAACTTGTAATCTTTTAAGTGCTTCTGTTTTCCTTTGTTGAGAGGTTTCGTTTGAAGCTTTATCTCTAAGATGATATGATAATTCATCTAAATCTAATTTTTCTAAAAGAGATGCTATTGCTTCAGCACCCATTTTTGCAATAAACTTATTAGGATCATCATCGCTCAAGTATTGATTTTCAGATGGTAATGCATCTAAAATATTTAAATACTCTTCTTCAGTAATAAAATCTAAATATTTTATTTCTTCTCCTTGAGAATTCTTTATGTCATTTGGTGCATTAATAACAACAAAGCGCTCATAATAAATAATCATATCTAATTGCTTAGATGACAATCCTAACAAATAACCAATCTTGTTAGGTAAAGTTCTAAAATACCAGATATGAACTATTGG
>CEWG01028818.1_pt1 | contig 14650 bp, 10 predicted proteins | sample 361411 | NCBI WGS metagenome assembly CEWG01 (sample SAMEA2622173, study PRJEB7988) | marine metagenome | biome: marine biome (ENVO:00000447); feature: surface water layer (ENVO:00002042); material: "saline water (ENVO:00002010), including plankton (ENVO:xxxxxxxx)" | depth 5 m | reverse complement strand
AATTTAATTCCAGGATTGGATTTTTTGCTTCAAAAAGCTGCTGAAATCGGGGTTGAAGAAGTTGTTTTGGGTATGGCGCACCGGGGAAGGTTAAATGTTTTGACCAATCTGTTTGGAAAGCCAGCTTCTGAGATTTTTTCTGAATTTGAAGGTAAACAATTCGAGGAAGCAGATTTTGATGGAGATGTCAAGTATCATCTTGGTTATACAGCAGAAAGGGAGTTAGATAATGGTAAAAAATTGAAATTAAATATTGCTCCAAACCCTTCTCATCTTGAAGCAGTGGATCCAATAGTTGCTGGAATTTCAAGAGCAAAAAGTCGCTCAAGTTATCCTGAGGACCCAAGTAAAGTTTTACCAATTATGATTCATGGTGATGCTGCGATATCGGGTCAAGGAGTTGTATATGAGGTAATTCAAATGGAAAGATTATCTGGTTATGGAACAGAGGGAACCATTCATGTTGTAGTTAATAATCAAGTCGGTTTCACAACAAATTTCATTGATGGCCGTTCGTCAACCTATTGCACCGACGTGGCGAAAGTAGTGTTAGCTCCAGTTTTGCATGTCAACGGTGACGATACTGAAGCAGTTATTCACGCTATGCGTTTTGCAATTGAGTATCGTCAGAAATGGAAACGGGACGTATTTATTGATTTACTTTGTTACAGAAAGTATGGACATAATGAAGGTGATGAACCTAGGTTTACTCAACCTTTGCTGTACAAAACAATTTCGAAGCATCCGAACCCAAGAAAAATATATTTTGACAAACTTCTTGCCACTGGAGAAGTAGATTCAAATTTGATACGTGAGATGGAATCTGAATTTAAGTCTATGTTAGAAGGCTTATTCGATGATTCAAAAAAGATTGAAAAAAATAAAATTGTTCCATTTATGTTAGATGAATGGAATGATTATCCTAGGGCAAAAAAAATAGATATTCACAATATTCCAGACACATCAATTTCAAAAGACCGTCTGAATTCAGTAGCAAAAACACTTACGGCTTTACCCCCAGGTATGAAATTCTTCAAAAAAATAACTCGTTTAATTGAAGATAGAAAGAAAATGGCTTTCGAAAAAAATGCATTAGACTGGGGAATGGCTGAAATGATGGCCTATGGAACATTACTTCAAGATGGGTTTAATATTCGTATCTCCGGCGAGGATGTAGAGAGAGGAACTTTTTCTCATCGCCATGCAATTATTAAAATTGAAGACTCAGAAGAAGAGGTTTGTCTACTAGATAATATACCAGAATCAAAGGGTCGTTTCGCAATCTACAATTCACACTTATCAGAATATGCTGTTTTGGGTTTTGATTATGGATATGCAATGGCAAGTCCAGATACTTTAGTGATTTGGGAAGCTCAATTTGGAGATTTTTCAAATGGAGCCCAAATAATTATTGATCAATTTATAGCTGCTGCTGAGGATAAATGGAAAGTACAAAATGGTTTGGTCTTATTACTTCCTCACGGATATGAAGGCCAGGGAGCGGAACATTCATCAGCGCGATTGGAGCGATTTCTTCAACTGTGCGCTCAACAAAATATGTTTGTTTGCAATCCAACGACACCTGCTAATCATTTTCATTTGCTTCGTCGACAAATGCTCCAAAAGTATAGAAAGCCATTAGTGATTATGAGTCCTAAAAGTCTATTAAGACATCCATTAGCAGTATCTAAAATGGAGGAATTAGGTGAAGGTAAATTCCTCCCTGTTATTCCGGATTTCATAGATGAGAGAAAAGTGAAAAAAGTTGTGTTCTGCTCTGGAAAAATATATTATGAGCTTTTGGAGGAGAGAAATCGAATCAATGACGAAGAGACCGCAATTATTCGATTGGAACAATTATATCCGCTTCCTAAAAAAGAAATGGATAGGCAGTTAAGTAAGTACAATAAAAAAGTAAAATTGATTTGGACCCAGGAAGAACCTGCGAATATGGGAGCATGGAGTTATTTAAGAGTAAAAACTGATTATCCATTTAAATGTATATCCCCAAAGGTCTCTGCTTCAACGGCTCCAGGTTCAAAACAAGCTGCTGAGCAGGTACAAAAAAAATTAATAATTCAAACATTTGAAAGTTAACATTTGATTATATGATACTTGAAATGAAAGTGCCTTCACCGGGCGAATCAATTAGTGAAGTAGAGATTGCGGAATGGTTGGTAGAAACCGGAGATTATGTCGAAAAAGATCAAGCGATAGCTGAGGTTGACTCGGATAAAGCTACTCTGGAGCTCCCTGCAGAAGTGAGTGGGACCATTGAAATTCTATATGAACCTGGTGATGTTGTTGGAGTAGGTGAGGTAGTTTGTAAAATCGATACATCAGCTGATGCCCCTGCAAAAGGCGATAAACCAATAAAAGAAACGCCGCCTCCATCAAAGAAAATAGACATCACACCTTCAAAAGAATCTTATGCAACAGGCTCGCCCAGTCCAGCTGCAAAAAAGATCCTTGATGAGAAAGGTATTCTTGCATCATCGATTCAAGGAACTGGAAAAGACGGAAGAATAACGAAAGATGATGCCATAAATGCAAAGGCGTCTATGGGTTCCTCAATAGGAAAAGAGCGAACTCAAAACCGGCAAAGAATGAGTTCGTTGCGACGAAAATTAGCAAAGAGGCTTGTTTCAGTAAAGAATGAGACAGCAATGCTTACAACTTTTAATGAAGTTGACATGAAACCAATAATGGATTTAAGAAAAAAGTATAAAGAGACTTTTGCTAAAAAACATGATGTTGGTCTAGGCTTTATGAGCTTTTTTACCCTTGCTGTTGTAAGGGCCTTGAAAGAATTCCCCAATGTCGCAAGCATGATTGATGGCGATGATATGGTGAGCTTTGATTCTATGGATATTTCAGTAGCAGTAAGTGGACCAAAGGGGCTTATGGTTCCTGTGGTTCGAAATGCGGATCAATTGGGATTTGCGGGAATTGAGTCTCAAATAAAGAGTTTAGCAATTAAAGTTCGTGATGGAAAAATCACAATAGATGAAATGACAGGTGGGTGTTTTACAATTACAAATGGTGGTGTATTTGGCTCTATGCTTAGCACTCCCATAATTAATCCACCTCAGTCGGCAATTCTTGGAATGCACAATATTGTTGAAAGGCCTATTGCCGTTAATGGTAAAATTGTTATTCGTCCAATTATGTATGTTGCTATGAGTTATGATCACAGAATCATTGATGGAAAGGAATCGGTAGGTACATTGGTGGCAATTAAAGAAGCTCTTGAAAATCCAATTGATATTTTAATGCAAGGAGATGTGAAAAAGGGTTTGGATTTGTAAATCTTGGAAAGTTTTGATTGATACTCACACTCATTTAGACAGCACCAAATTTTCAGATGACATAGATGAAGTGATAAAAAGAGCTGTATCTGTTGGAGTCAAAAAAATGTATTTGCCAAATGTTGACGACAATAGTCTAGTGAGGATGAGAAATCTTCAAAAAAGATATCCGAACCATATAGAACTGATGCTAGGATTACATCCTTGCGATATAAACGGCGATTGGGAAAAAGTAATTGATCGTTATGATAAAATTTGGAAAAAAAACCCATCAGCTTTTGTTGCTGTAGGAGAAATAGGGTTGGATTTATATTGGGATAAATCTAATATTGATAAACAGATTCTAGCTCTGAATCGTCAGCTGAACTGGTGTCTGGAGTATGACAAGCCTTTTAGTATGCATGTTAGAGACGCATGGGAACCAATGATGAAGGTATTAAGAGATAGAAAAAGTAGTCAATTAAGAGGAGTCTTACATTGTTTTACAGGCTCCTTGGAAATTGCTAATGAGCTTATTGATATGGGGCACTATCTGGGAATTGGAGGTGTTACAACATTTAAAAACTCTAATGTAATCAAGGTTATTTCTGAAATAGGCCTGAGCCGCATTGTACTGGAGACAGACAGCCCCTACCTAGCACCTGTTCCCCATCGAGGAAAGAGAAATGAAAGTTCTTATTTATTTGATATTGCTCTTTATTTATCTCGAGAATTGGGTCATACAATTGAACATATCAAACAGGTAACATCTGAAAATGCAAATCATATATTTAAAAAGTGAAACTTTTACTTATATATACAGGAGGAACGATAGGGATGATTCAAAGTCCAGATGGTGATTTGTCACCGTTCGATTTTGATGAGGTTATAAGGCAAGTCCCGGAAATAAAACAAATGGATTGTGAAATTGACACAATTCAGGCCTGGGATCCATTAGATTCTAGTGATATAAATCATAATCATTGGATTAAACTTGCTAATATTCTAAATGATAATAGGAGTTCCTATGATTCATTTGTGATATTGCATGGAACTGATACAATGGCCTATACAGCTTCGGCTTTGAGTTTTATTTTAACGAATTTTTCAAAACCCATTATTTTAACGGGAAGCCAATTACCAATAGGTGTTTTAAGAAGTGATGGGCGCGAGAATCTAATTACATCCATTGAACTGGCTATGACCAAGCGGGAGGATAACACTCCAGCAATCCAAGAAATATGTGTTTATTTTGAATATAAATTGTTTCGTGGGAATAGAGTTTTCAAGAGAAGTTCTCAAGCATTTGAAGCATTTTCGAGTCCGAATTATCCAATTTTAGCGGATGTAGGAGTCCATATTGATATCCACGATGAATACACCCTTAGTCCAGAGAAAAATTATTTTTTTGAGCCCGAAATGGATTCTCATATCGCTGTTTTAAAGTTCTTTCCAGGAATCGATGAGGCCTTTTTAAGAAATACAATTCTTAATTCCGGAAGGAATGCAATTATTCTTCAAACTTATGGAAGTGGCAATGTTCCAAAACTTGATTTCTTATCCGATATTTTGGATGAAGCTCGCGATAAAGGTGTATTAATTATTAATACTTCCCAATGTCCAGGCGGTGGGGTTTCTCAACCAGCATATGCAGCTTCTAGGATGTTGCGCCATTCAGGAGTTCTATCTGCTGGGGATATGACTCTGGAAGCGACCATAACAAAAACAATGTGGTTATTGGGCCGTGGAAAGCAAGGAAAGGTATTTGAGCAACTATTCTTGAAAAACTTAGTTGGCGAGAGAACCATTTGACTTTTAAAAATTCATGAAATCAAAAAGGATTTAAATTTTCAATTGCTAGGAAGATGAAATCATTAAATACTGAATTGATACTCACGGATGAAATTCAAGATTCCATTAATGCTATATTGAGAATACCGGTTCCTGATGAAAGAAAAAAGGTTTTAGAGCCATTGGTCAGCTATATTAAAAATAAAATTGAACTTCAAGACAAAATATATTTAAATTTTATTTGCACTCATAATTCTCGACGAAGCCAGTTTTCTCAAATTTGGGCCGATACAGCCTCAATTTTTTATAATATTCCAATAGAATCTTTTTCAGGAGGAATAGAGATTACTGAACTAAACGAACAAGTTTTAATTTCTTTAAAGAATTGTGGATTTTTAATTGAGCGAGAAAAAATATATAATTCAGGGCATGAAATTTTCATGTTTTCAAAGCTTCAATCACTTAGAATGTTTTCAAAATTATATAATGATCCAATTAACCCTAAGGATAAATTTGCTGCTATAATGACATGTTCGCATGCAGATAAGAATTGTCCGATTATTTCAGGGGCTGAAATACGAATTCCTATTATGTATGATGATCCAAAATTATTTGACAATACTCCTGAAAAAGTATCTAAATATCATGAATGTTGTTTACAAATTGCAAGTGAAATGTTTTACCTATTTTCTAAAGTAAAAATTTTAATTAATGAATAAAAAATTATCATTTCTTAACCAATATCTTACTCTGTGGATCCTTTTAGCTATGGTTTTTGGAGTGCTTTTTGGCTATTATTTTCCATCGTCATCTTCTTTTGTTGGCTCTTTTAGTAATGGAAGTATCAATATTCCTATAGCCATTGGTTTAATTATGATGATGTATGCCCCTTTAGCAAAAGTGAATTATAGTCTTTTACCTAAGGTCTTAGGTAATATTAAGGTCCTTAGCCTGTCTTTATTTTTAAACTGGATTGTTGGGCCTATTTTGATGTTTTTTCTTGCGATAATTTTCCTTTCAGGATATCCTGATTATATGGTTGGACTAATTTTAATTGGTTTAGCTCGTTGTATCGCGATGGTTTTAGTTTGGAATGATTTAGCAGATGGAAGCAGTGAATATGGTGCGGGATTGGTTGCTCTAAACAGTATTTTTCAAGTTTTTGCTTATAGTTTTTATGCATGGCTTTTTATAACAATCTTGCCACCTTACCTTGGATTCCAAGGCGCGATCATAGATATTCCTATAATTACCATTGCAGAGAGTGTCGCAATATATTTGGGAATACCTTTTATAGCTGGCATTTTAAGCCGAGTGTTTTTGATTCGGTTAAAAGGTAAAAATTGGTATGAGAATCAATTTATCCCTGCGATCTCGCCCCTGACTTTAATAGCTCTTTTATTCACAATTTTTGTCATGTTTTCTCTTAAGGGAGAATTGATAATTCAAATACCCTTTGATGTGATAAGAATTGCTGTGCCTTTATTACTTTATTTTCTATTAATGTTTTTGATCAGCTTTTTTTCGAGTAAATTTTTTGGTGCTGAATATGACAAAAATGCATCAATTACATTTACAGCGGCTGGAAATAATTTTGAATTGGCTATTGCTGTCGCTATTGCAGTATTTGGTATAAATTCAGGACAAGCCTTTGTGGGAGTTATTGGCCCTTTAATTGAAGTCCCTGCACTAATTATTTTGGTAAAAGTTTCCTTTTGGCTGAAAGAAAAATATTACTAAAACTTATGAATAACTTAACATTAAGTTAACACAGTGCTATTGATCGAAATTTACTTTTGTTACAATTAAAATCTAAAAGTGAATTTCATGAAAAAGTTAACTATAATTTCTGCCTTTTTGTTATCAATTTCAATTTATGGTCAAAGAGGAGTAGATGATATAAGTTTTGGCAAAGGCTTATTAAATTACGTTGCTTCAGATAGTAGTTTTAGTGTAAAATTTGCACCACGTATTCAAGTAAGATATTATGGTGCAAGTGATTTTTCTGATGATGGTTTTGGCCCAATAGAACATGACTTTTTGGTAAGAAGGTCTCGCTTTAAATTTGATGGATGGGTATTAAACCCAAACATTGGCTATAAAATGGAATTTGGATTATCGAATAATGATATGTCAGGCGCCAATGTTTTTACTAAAAATTCTCCTAGGTATATTCTTGACGCAATTATTAAGTGGAAGTTTGCTCCAGGTTTCGAGTTATGGGCTGGACAGACAAAGCTGCCTGGAAATGTTGAGCGAGTAATTTCATCAGCAAATTTGCAATTAGTGGATCGGTCATTACTCAACAGTAAGTTTAATATTGATCGTGATTTAGGTATTCAGCTTCGTCATACCTCAAAATTTAGAAACGGTTTTATAACAAAAGAAAAGTTTGCAATTTCACAGGGCGAGGGACGAAATATCGCAACTGGTAACGAGGGTGGGTTACAGTACACTGGTAGAATTGAATTATTCCCATTTGGGAATTTTATTAAAAAAGGAGAGTATCTAGGCAGTTCAACTATTCGAGAATCTGATCCAAAATTGATGATTGCCTATACTTTTGATTTTAATGAGGATGCTTCAAAGACTAGATCGAATATGGGAGATTATATGTATTTAAAAGATGGTTCATTATACCAAACAAATATTACATCACAATTTGTTGATGTCGTATTTAAGTATGCAGGTTATTCTTTGATGGCGGAATATGCTTCTCGCAATGCTGAGAATCCTGTAGCTCTTGAAGATGACGGAACCTCTACCGGAGATATTGTGCTTACAGGAAATGCATTTAATGTTGCAATGGGGTATTTTATTTCAAATAAAGTTGAACTGGCTGGACGTTGGACTTCTGTAACTTACCAGGAGATCACGGGATCTTCGCCTGTTTCAATGTACACCTTAGGTCTAAACAAATTTATCGTAGGACATAAACTGAAAATTCAGAGTGATTTGAGTTATGCTCAAAGAAATGGTACTGAAGATGAATTGGTATTTCGAACTGGATTTGAATTACATTTTTAATGTTAACGTTTAGATAACATTGCAACAATAGATTTACAGAATAACAAACAATAAAAATGGACAATATATTTTTCTTAATAGTGATCGCTCTTGGAGCCCTTGCAGTGTTAGATCTAGTTGTTGGTGTAAGTAATGATGCTGTAAACTTTTTGAATTCTGCAATTGGTTCAAAGGTTATTTCTTTCAGAAATATTATGATAATTGCCAGTTTGGGAGTTTTTGTAGGTGCAGTTTTTTCGAGTGGTATGATGGAAGTCGCAAGAAAAGGAATTTTTGTTCCATCACAGTTTTACTTTGATGAGATTATGTTCATTTTCATGGCGGTGATGATTGGAGATATTCTTTTGCTAGATTTTTTTAATACTCTTGGTTTACCAACTTCCACAACAGTATCTATAGTTTTTAATCTTTTGGGTGCAGCTGTAGCTATGGCACTTATTAAGATTGGAATTTCAGATTCGGAGACAATGAATGATATTGTCAATTATATCAATACGGAAAAGGCAAAGCAGATAATATCCGGTATTTTACTCTCTGTTGTGATTTCATTTACTGTTGGAATGCTAGTACAATGGGTTTCAAGATTAGTTTTTACATTTCAATACGAGAAAAAAGTTAAGAATTTTGGTTTTGCATTTGCTGGTATATGCTTGACTGCAATTGGTTATTTTATTTTTTATAAAGGGTTGAAGGGAACCCCATTTTATGGAGATATTAAAGAATTCTTAGCAGGGAATTTTCTATTGGTAGTTGGCCTCATGTTCACTTTTTGGACATTACTAATGTTTGTAATAGATCGGCTTTTTAAAATTCATGTTTTAAAAGTAGTAATAGGTGTTGGTACATTTAGTTTAGCATTGGCTTTTGCGGGTAATGATCTTGTAAACTTTATAGGAGTACCAATGGCCGGCTATCATAGTTATGAGGCATGGGTGGCATCGGGAATCCCAGCATCTGATTTTTCAATGGAAGTTTTGTCTAAAAAAGTACCAACAGAATCTGGGTTACTTGCTCTAGCAGGTTTAATTATGGTAGTAACGCTTGCTTTTTCAAAAAAAGCCCGGACTGTTGCTGATACCTCAATCGATCTTTCACGTCAAAGAGATGGCAGTGAGCGTTTTGAGCCTAATGTTATTTCTAAAATTATTGTTAAAGGCTCAACTAAGTTTGCCAATGCCGTAAATAAAATACTTCCATCAGGAATGCAAACTACAATCACCAATAGTTTTCAAACTCCTGTCATTGAAATATCTGAGGCTAAAGCACAAGAACTTCCAGCTTTTGATATGATAAGAGCCTCTATAAATTTGGCTGTTGCTGGAATATTAATATCTATTGCAACAAGCATGAAATTACCTTTATCCACAACCTATGTAACTTTTATGGTGGCTATGGGTACTTCTTTAGCTGATAGGGCATGGGGAAGAGAAAGTGCCGTTTATAGAGTAGCTGGAGTTATAAATGTCATTGGTGGATGGTTTTTGACTGCTTTTAGTGCTTTTGTTTTTGCAGGTGTTTTAACATATTTGATTTATATAGGCAGAGGTCCAGCAATAGCTATATTACTTCTTATTGCTCTTGTTTTGATTATTAGAAATTACTTAACTCACAAAAAGAAATTGAATATTCAATTTGATCATTCATCACTAAAAAAATCTGAAAGTCATACGGTGCAGGGTATAATTGAGGAAAGTGCTGATAATGTTGCTAAATCTATGTATCGAACCTCTAAAACTTTTGAAGCAGTCCTTCAGGGATTAGAGACTCAAGATGATGCACATTTAAAGAAAATCCGTAAAAAAATAACAAAATTTGAAGATGAAGTAGAAGCGCTCCGAAATCATCTCTTTTATTTCATTAAAAATCTTGACGATACCAGTGTTAGGGGAAGTAACTTTTACATAATGGTATTAGCAAATTTGACTGACATCGTTCAATCTTTGGAATTTTTAGCGAAAAAGAGCTTTAAACATGTTGATAATAATCACAGTCAATTAAGCAAAGGGCAAATGGCAGATTTAAAAGAAATACAATCTAGTTTTTCTGATTTACTTCTAACGATTGAAAAAACTTTTCTTAATAAAGAGTTTGGGGATCTAGGAAATAGTATTGAACAAGGGGGCTTACTTTTGGATTTAATTAAAGGTAAAATTGATAGTCAAATTGCACGAACTCGTAAAGAAGCAATTAGCCCGAAGAACACAGCTCTCTGTTTCAACCTTTTACTCGAGTCAAAAGATTTAGTGAAAGCTGTAATAAAGTTAGTAGAGGAGTATCATACAAGTAGTTCAAATAGTTAAAATTGATAGTTTTATCATTGATCAGTAGAAGCCCTGAACTTTCTTTTTTGATTATATTTGCCGGCTGCTGAAGCTGGAGAGGTGTCCGAGTGGCTTAAGGAGCACGCTTGGAAAGCGTGTGTATGGGAAACTGTACCGAGGGTTCGAATCCCTCTCTCTCCGCAATAAATCATTAAGAGCTTATATTAAAATATCGCAAATTAGAGCTTTGGGTATTTTTTTAAAACTTAGTATCAAAACATAACTCTTTTGAGTTAATTTATCTCTAAGACTACGCTTATCGGGCAGTGATCGCTTAGCATATCGTTTTCAACCATCTGCTCGCCAGATTTTGGAAAGTAGTGAACGACTTCGCTACCGAATTTTTGAAGCTTTGAAGCTTGAGGCCCCATTAGAATGTGATCTATTGGTGCTGGATATTTGGGATGACAACCTTTTAAGTCTTGCATGCTGTTATTAAGGATAATCCGCTCCCCATCTATTTCATTAAGAACTGACCATAATTTGTTATTTTTTACTGTTAGTCTATGGTTAAAATCGCCGAGTATAATAAATTTTCTTTTCTCTTTAATATGGTTCTCTATCCAGGCATCCAGAATTGGGACTTGTTTTTCTAGTACCTCACAAGCAATTCTATCTGATAGACTGTAGTCGTTTACAAAGCAGCCACTTTTTAAATGGATACCCATCACATCAATCGTATCCTTCGAGCCTATTAAGCTTATAACAACTCCGTAACGTAAACCATCTCTATCTATAGCGAGTTCTTTATAGCTACCTAGGTCTTGGAAGGCTATTCCCTTGCGGATGGCAATGGCTACACGCTGCTGTGTGCTTTTTTGACCATTCCCACGACACGTGTATGCTGAGCTACTTGGACGCTCAGATAGAATAATTGTCCAGTCTGATTCAGGAAATACCCTAGAAACTGCCGCTACATTTTCTACCTCTTGGAGTGATACAATATCGGCTTGAAGTGATTCTGTGAAATCTTTGAGTTTAATATAATCTGAATCATAGCGAGGGATACATCCAGTACCATTATGTTCAGCTAAGTGTTCCATGTTCCATGAGACGAATCTGAGTTCCTTAGATTGAGCCTGGACAGTGCTTATAGAAAAAATAAACAGGTAGAAAAAAACGGCCAGAGACAGAATAAAGCTTTTTTTCATAACAGGATATTTACTTTTTTTAAAATTAGCCTAGAATAGTGGATTTTTGTTGAAATTTAAAGCGCATTTTTTATTTCGAATTAACCCACGAATATAATTTTTCAATAAAAGATGGGCATCTTAATTTAGGCTTCTTTATGAATTCAAAAAGACATTTTTTACTTCATCCTGTAGTTTGGCTGGCAGCCCTTGGGTATTTTGTAGATATTTATGATTTATTATTATTTAGTATCATTCGAATTCCATCATTAAATGATCTAGGGGTATCTGATCCAACAGGAACCGGTTTACTTATACTCAACACTCAAATGTTTGGACTTCTTCTTGGTGGGATTATTTGGGGTGTCCTTGGAGATAAATTGGGTCGGACAAGAGTACTATTTTTTTCAATCGCTCTTTATTCTATCGGAAATTTACTTAATGGTTTTGTTCAAACAGGAACACAATATGCTATAATTCGCTTTATCGCTGGCATTGGTCTTGCAGGAGAATTAGGTGCTGGTATTACATTGGTTTCCGAATTACTACCAAAAAATAAGAGAGGACTAGGAACTTCTTTAGTGGCAGGATTTGGTCTAACTGGTGCTGTTTTTGCCTTTTTTATAGCTCAATGGTTCCCTTGGCGCATTTGTTATTTTATAGGAGGGGGAATGGGCTTAGTATTATTAACTCTCCGTATGAGTGTTTTTGAAAGCACTTTATATAAAAAGTTAGCATCAAAGAATCATATATCAAAAGGTAATTTTTTAATGCTTTTTAATAAAAAAGAGCGCTTCTTGAGATATTTAAGAAGCATTTTAGTCGGATTACCTACTTGGTTCGTAGTTGGGATACTTATTTCATTTTCTCCGGAGTTTGCTTATCACCTGGGTATTGAACAACAAATAGATCCCGGTAAGGGTATTATGATTAGTTATGCTGCAATTGCTGTAGGTGATGTTGTCATAGGTCTTTTATCCAATCGCTTGAGATCGCGAAAAAAGGCACTTCATATATTTTATATAATTACAATTATTGGAATGGTTGTATTTTTTACTGCCTCTTCCCCTTGGCAACTTTATCTCTCTACAGGAATAATGGGATTCGGTACCGGTTTTTGGGCTGTTTTTGTAACCATTGGTGCAGAAAATTTTGGAACGAATTTGAGGGCAACTGCAGCGACAACTATTCCCAATATGGTGAGAGGATCTTTGAATATTATTTCTGCGATGTTTTTGTTTTTTTCCAACCAACTTTCATACGTTAATGGTGGCATTGTCACGGGAGTAATCGTAATGTTAATTACATATTGGGCAATTGCAGGGCTTCAAGAAACATTTGGCCGAGACCTTGATTTCCTTGAAGAATAGTATTTCAAAACAATATCTATTTTTAAATTTTTAGGCGGTTTAAAATATCGAATTCAAGAAAATATGAGACTCATTAATTTTTATTGAGATTCGGAAATTAATCCCAAGAGGGCCAATCAATAATTTTAGGAAAATCTAGTTTAAAACTGCGATAAAAGTCTTTGAGAAAAATTATGTATTCTGATTTACTTCTTTGATTTATTAGATGTAGATCTGTTTTTTTTATTGCCCAAGTTTGTAGTTCGAGTTTGGAATCTATGTCCTTTGCAAATTGGCAGAATTTTGGATAGAATTTAGAGCCAAAACCTACAACGCTATAAGTAATCTTTGCATTTTCGGGGATTGTCAAGAATACTTTTTCAAAATCACTAGCATTTTCAGGCGCCTCTCCATTACCATAGGTGGCTGCAAATATCCATATGTGTTTAATTTCTTCATGGAATTTAAATGAGTTCAAAGTCCTAACTTTTACTTTAATATTTTGTCTTTTCAATTGCCGGGCGAAGGAATAAGCAATTTGAGTTGTTGATCCATTTTCCGAGGCATATAGAATTTGGTGGCTGTGGTTTTTTTTCAATTTAATTTTCCACCTCCATTTGGAAAAGTTAAATCCGCTTATTATAAAATAAATAGACAATATAGCTGTGGCTGTTAGAGTAAATGACCAGATCGATGAACTCTTTCCGGTATGAATATTCTTACTCCACATGGTTATTTTATCAAACCTTGACGATATGATTTTAGACTGTATTTTTTTATTTTGAACGGTTAGTTCATATTGGCAATTTTTCGTTTTTATTTCATAAACCTCTCCGATATCTTCAGCAAAGGGGAAGTATATTTCTTTTAGATTTGATACGAGTTGATAGTTTTTATCGGTTTTAGAGTTAACATTATGATTGAATTGATCATCAATGAACCCAAACCCTTCTAAAGATAATATTACGCCGGATACACAAAGTAGGAGAATAGGGATTAAAGCCATAAATCCCCCATGTCCATGGACAAGGTTACTTTTTCGTTCTGAATAAAATGAGTTTTTTAAAATTTGAATGTTAGAATACTTTTTTAACCATAATAACAGACCCGTGATGGCGAGAAAACCCGTCAAAAGAGCAGTGATCAGCATAATTGCACGTCCAATATCTCCAACTAAAAGAGATCTGTGAAAGCTTGTTACAGTTTTGATAAGTGGAGGATCTAGAATTAAGGGACCAATAAACTCAGCAGTCTCGGGATGAAAGTACCCTTCTAGAAATAGATCCTCTTGGGTATCTATCGTCCCTTCTAAATGATTATATCCATTGATTTTTAGATCGTATACTTTGGCGTATTTACTTTCGAATAAATCGATAAGCTCAGGTATTGTTTGCTTACTATTTTCAGAAACCGAGGGGATATCTCTCAAGCCATTATACGATATATATATTCCAAGAATAGCCCCCGTAACGCTTGCAAAAAATAGATTTAAGAATAGCGTTGCACCTAGTAAGAAATGAAGGAATCTTCTGTTCAAGAATTGCGATTATTGTTGAATGAATTTAAGGTATCTGATGTACCCGTCTCCATTATACTTTTTAGTTGTCTCCAGTTGACTGATTTTTATATCTATTTCTGAAGGGTAGTATTTCTGTTCTTCAACAGCAGTCTCAAACCTCAAGTAATAATCTGGATTTTTTTGTGGTATGTTAAGTGCGATAATCTTTCTTTCTCCCCCGCTCAAC
>CEWG01408181.1_pt1 | contig 14660 bp, 5 predicted proteins | sample 361411 | NCBI WGS metagenome assembly CEWG01 (sample SAMEA2622173, study PRJEB7988) | marine metagenome | biome: marine biome (ENVO:00000447); feature: surface water layer (ENVO:00002042); material: "saline water (ENVO:00002010), including plankton (ENVO:xxxxxxxx)" | depth 5 m | reverse complement strand
TACGGGCCTGTAGCTTAGTTGGTTAGAGCACCCGGCTCATAACCGGGAGGTCAGGGGTTCAAGTCCCTTCGGGCCCACCAGATTCAATATTTCCAAAAAAGCCGATACCGGCGGTTTTTCTTATCCATTTACCCACAATGGTTATGAGTGGTGCTTGAGTGGCATGCATGATAGGTGAGACTGTTCTATGTTCAAGCGTGCATCCTTCCTTTTGGCCTTATACATATTTTCGATGTTATCCGTAGCGACACCAGCGGCCGCTCAAATACCTACTGCGGCTATTTCGGTTACATGCGCTCCGATTAATATCAATGTTGAAGTTAAACCTGGTTCAACATACTCCGGTTTTACTACTTGTACCGCAAGTAATCCAACTCAGTACCAAGAAAAAATCAGCATCATAGTTACCAGTGACAACCTTGCTACTGCTGCCCCTGGTGACATGTACATCGGAGGCGGACAAGATGTTGACTTCCAGATTTCCGTACGTGCCACACCGTACATGGCCATGCAAAGCCGTACTCTCTCCGTTTCAGCAACGGTACAAGAAATACAAAGTGCGCCACCGCCCAATTCTGCATCCTCACAAAATAATATGATTGTAAACATTCTACAGTATTCTCTAGTTCAGGTTGAAGCAGTCGAGCCATTCGTTCAACTAATGCCTAAGACTGACAAGAATTTCGAATTCAAGGTTTACAATCTGGGCAACCAGAAAGATTTCATGAAGGTTGGAGTTACTGAATCTTACAGAGAAGAACTCGAGGAAGCGGGTTTCACAATTAACCTACCTTCGGTCAAGGTTCAAATTGACGCTATCCCAACTCCAACAAATGTGAGAGTTCAAGCAAGAACTCCTAAGACTCAGGGTTGGAGTGACGCTTATCACGTCCTAGATTTCTATGCAGAATCAGAGTTCGCATGTAATAATGGTGGATGTATTAGAGAATCTCAGATGATCACAGTTTATGTTAGAGGTATTTATCTCCCAGGCTTTGAGTTAGTTCCAGCACTTTCAATGGTGGCTCTAGCAGCAGCAGTTGCTGGAAGACGCTATCTGTCTGACGATGAAGAAGAGTACGAAGAAGAGTGGAGAGAATCTGCACCTGGTATTTGACCGATAGTAGTCGCAACAACAAAACGCCAGTTTATGATGCTGGCAGGCGTTTAATTCATAACACAAGCGCCACGTCCTATACATGGAGACGGTAATATGGCGGGATTACTAGACAAAGCAAAAGCAAATACTGATACTGAGACAAAAGTTGTTGAAACTCCAAAGAATAAATCTGGTGGGTTATTGTCTAAAGGTTCGACTGCACAAGTTGTTACTACAACTACTGTAACCACTACTGAAACCTTGGTTGATGGTAGTAACGACACAGCCCGTATCATAGGAATGGCCGGATGGGCAATAATTCTTGTCGGCGCAATTCTTTCTCTACAAGGTGGAGGATTTGGATTATTAGTGGTCTTGGTAGTCTTAGCAATCGGTATCGGTTCGATTGTCCAATCACAGAGAATGACAGGAAATGTTTCTCAAACTAAAATGATCATTTCTATCGCAGTTGCGGCCGTTATTGCAATCGGTCCTTATGCTGCCGTGATGATTGTTCCATCTAACGCCTCAATGGCTGTAACTGAACTGACCATTAATGAGAATGATGATCAGATTTCTTTCTTAGTTAGAGGCAGTTTCTCCGAAGCGAATGCCGAAATCTTTGCTGCCGGTGTGTCGGTATGGACAGGTGAGAAAGAATTAGATAATGATGTAGCTAGGTTTAAAGTCCCGATTTCAAGTATTTTTGATGGAAATGCACTAGACTATAGAGCCCAACAAATCAAAGAATATTCAATCACTGTTACATCCTCAGATGGTCAAGAAAAATCAATCCCTATCGAAAATGATATGATGACCAGAGAAGTACTTAATTCAGCCGCTAGAATTTCTGAAGTTCTAGAATCATGTGCGACATGTAATAGCGGTAATTCCGGAACTTACACCGATGGTATCACAGTAGAAGCAATAGTCGGTTTATTTTCTCCTAGTGAGGAGGCTCAAAGTGACGGAGAACACAGTGTTTCAAATCTGGCTTTGATTCCGGTCTCTTCGGACTATACTTTCCAATTAAAAGTTAAGAAAGGAAGTTCAGTTAAGTATACCATGAACACAATATCAGTCGATGGCTTGGATGCAACATGGTCTAGCTCCATGAGCGGTTCGCAAAGTGGAAAAACCTCCGGATGGCTTGGAATGCCTGGTACTGCTACAAACCAGTTAAACACTGAATATCTGCAAAGAGATGATTTCTACGATGGTGAGGGATGCTACACCTTTGAGATAACTGTGACAAATACCTTTGTCCCAGAGGGTGGAAGCACAACAGTCGTTTCATCAGATTCATGGAATCTTGACTGGCATGAATCGGACTCACAAAAGAACGGAGAAATGACTACTTGCTGAAACATCATGATGTTGAACTAGTCTTCAGGTTGTTCGGTGAGTTCTTCGTCTTGAACATCGTCGGAATCCTTCGTTATAATTTCAGTTTCACTGGTCTCATAATTTCTAGCATTTCTTCTGGAAAATGTGATGGTACCTACTATGATTATTAGTACAAGAGTAGCATAAATAATAATTGGAGCATCTTCAGTGTCTTCGGCATCCTTGAATGATATCTCAGTTGATGTGGCGCCTGAAGCACTTGTCAAAGAATCTGCGAGCGAATTAAATCCGACAGGAATTAGTGCTTTACAGGTTAAAGCCTTGTTGCCTGAAGCATTTGCCCACCAAGTGGTGGGGATCTTCTTGCTCTCACCGATTTCTAGCGACACCAGCAAAGTTGTAGTGTCTGCTAAATCATCGCCTTCATAACACCTAATGTTAGTGGTGACAGGGGCATCACCTGTATTGCTTACAGTTACCATTACTCCGAGCCCCTTATTAGCAGTACCAGTCGTATCTTCAGGCACGACAGAATCGATTGAAACGAATGGGAGAGCAATTGATACTTCGTGATAAGGTGACATCGGAGCTGGGTCGATTGTGACATCATAGCCGTGGTTCCATGTCGTAGTTCCACCATTTAGTGTAATCAAAATATCTGAATCCTCCGACGAGTAAACACCGTCACCGTTTACCCACTCAACAATCCTTCTAGATTCAGAAACACCTAAGTCAATCTTTCCAGTTTCATCGAGGATATTGTCGCCAATATCACCGCTGTAGCCCAACCCTTCATAGTGAACAGTTGCTCCGGCATTCATCAAATTGGTTTGGATAACTCGTTGTGATAATAACCTAATCCAAGCATCAGTAGTACCACCGGTTCCGGTCATGGAATCTGTATCATAGGATATAGAAGCAGAATCATGAACGATAATATCTTCATCGGTTCTACTTCCTAATATTGAGCTGGTTTCAATTGTCATGGAGGTTCCGTTGTCGACGTTAATCGGCGCACTTCCAATAAGCGTACTGTTCATGATATCACAGGACCCTGAACAGTTGATTCCAGCACCTTTCAATTCGCCACCCATCGAATTAAACGTACCGTCAATCATTATTTCGAATGATGCATCACCCTTCCAAGATAAACTCGAACCGGTTTGATTAATCTCCTCAGCATGTAATGTTTGTATAACTCCGTTAACATCACGTGTCTGAATAGATGAAATTTCAGGCAAGATGAACGAATAAATTTCAAACACTATGTCAAATGGATTTCCATCAAAAGTCATATCGATTTCTACTTGCTCTTGGTTAGAGACATTGGTCTTGACACCATTTATTGTCACATTACAGTACTGAGTTGTGTACAGATCGAAGTTGATAATTAATTCACCGCTACCAGTTAAACTACCAAAATCAGCATGCATGGTACTACCATTGTCTACTCTTAGCGCAGCATTGAGGTTTTCACCGATTAACTCTCCGTACAAATCCAATGTCCCACCTTCTTGAATGGTTATTGATGAGCCCTCAGAAATTGTTATCTCTCCATTAACTGTTAGTGTAGCACCGCTAGAAATTATAACGTCTCCATTCAATGAACTGTCATCCGACCAAGTTTCACTGACCGTTATTGTATTTGTCGAACCGTCATTTTGGGGATTTGCCGAACTCATACTCAAATTGGAAACACTTGCCATAATTAGTAAGATTGTGATAAACAATACTCTTCGCATGCTAGTTAGTCCAAGCACCCATTCATGAATGCTTCTCCTACATGAATGTAAAACGAGTGATTAGTACGGGACATCTTTCCATCCAATAGCATACCCAATTAGATTGAATGAACGATGTAGGATGGGTGTAATTACAATGATTATCAACATCGGGACAATCAATTCACTAGATGAAATTAAAGCATTTCCGAGGAATAATTGGCCCCACAAAAATACCATTATAGCGAAGGGTAAAGTGTCTAAAAGGGGTGCTTTAGAGGAGATTTCGCCTTCCCTTTTCAGCCCCCGTCTTCGCTTGATGAATGATCCGGCACTATCTCCTACCAGACACGCAAAACCTAGGAAAGTGCCAAGAATGAACGCCGATATTAACTCGTTACCTACATTAAACCATGAATCTTCAAAACCGGTTAGTGGATGGGCAAAAATAGTTGCTTCAATGTCACTGAGTAACGGGGCATCGCCCATAAGCAGCACAATTAGCAGACAAAGTAATCCCGAGGTGACCGACCCCCCAATCAAACCATTCCAGGTTTTTCCGTCTCCTAACACTCGATTTCCATCTTTCCAGTTCTTACCCCCATCAATAGGCCAAGGTCCGTAGCCCGTTTTTGGTAGCCATTTACCCCACATCATAGCAAATGTGTTGGCTAAGAAACCTGGCAGATATAGCCATAAAGTCATCACACTGAGTGACAAAATCCCTAGGTCTAAGGCAACATCAGTGACATTATCCATATTCACCCCTACATTGGACGGCATTTAACATTTGACGAATATTGTAATTTATCCTCACGCATAGATTATCAAGTGGATGCTATGAAGATGTAACATGGCGGACAAATCAGTTTTGGTAGTTGGTGGTGGGGGGAGAGAACATGCTTTGTGCATGACGCTCTCACAATCGAATGAAGTGGCCAATGTTCACTGCTGTCCGGGAAATGCTGGCACTGGAAACATTGCAACCAATCATGATGTCCAAGCCTCAGATGTTGATGGCATTGTAAAATTATCTGCAAAACTAGGCGTTGATTTAGTTGTGGTCGGCCCCGAGGCCCCTCTTTGTGAAGGATTGGCCGAACGGTTGATGGAGGCGGGGATTCGATGTTTTGGTCCACACTCAAAACTGGCCAATTTGGAAGGTTCCAAACTTTTTGCTAAGGAAATCATGAGTAAGGTTGGCGTTCCAACAGCTGGTTACCATGTACTCTCTGAAAAATCAGATATTGACTCCGCATTGGATGAATTTTCGGACAATCCATGGGTGGTTAAGAGGGACGTTTTAGCAGGGGGCAAAGGCGTTGTTGTCACCTCAAATAGGCAAGAAGCAAAAGATTTCATCACGCAGTCAATCGCCAGTGATGGCAAAGTTCTACTCGAGGCGTTTTTGCCCGGAGAAGAAGCTAGCATGCTTGTAGTTATGGATGGTTCGGACTTTGTTTGCTTACCAGCCAGTCAAGATCACAAAAGAGCATTTGATGGTGATGAGGGTCCTAATACCGGTGGAATGGGGGCATATTGTCCTGCTCCAGTAGTCACTGATGCAGTTAAGCAGAAGACCATCACCCGGATAGTTAAGCCAATGCATGAGTACCTCTCAAGTCTTGAAACCCCATACAGAGGTGTGCTTTATGTTGGCCTCATGATTACAGAGTCAGGAGATCCTAATGTTGTGGAATTCAATGTAAGATTCGGCGATCCTGAATGCCAAATTACACTGCCTTTAATCAAGACTGATTTATTCGACCTACTATTTTCAGCATCTAAGGATGAATTATCTGAAATTGAGATTGATTTTCATCATAAGTATGCATTAACCGTTGTTTTGGCTGCTGAAGGTTACCCTGCTAAACCGATTAAGGGACGACATATTTTAGGACTGGACAAGCCAGATTCTGATGATTGCTGGGTTAACCACGCAGGAACTGGTCTAGACGCTGAAGGAAAGTTCATCTCCACAGGGGGTAGAGTTCTTTCCTGCAGTGCTGTTGGTGATTCAGTTTTTGAAGCAGCCATCAAGGCTTACCAGTTAATGGATAATATCGGTCTTGAGGGTTCGCATTTTAGAAAGGATATTGGGTACCGAGCCTTGTAATTGATTCGGCGCGCTCACGACTCTCAAAAAATACAATTTAATATACTTAAAATCAAAGCACTGCGCTGATAATATGGGTGACCCTACAGCGTCACCATTAAAAGAGGTTCTAAAGTGGCGAAGACGCTTCAGCCTTCAGGCTGTCGCGAAAACAACACAGAGGGAAAGAAAATGGAAGAAAAAATAGGTAGTCCGCGAACCGCGCCGGCACCACTGTTGGGATGGCTAATTGCTCCCCTTGCAGTCTTGCTGGCAATCGCAGCCATCAAAGTCGTAGGTATGAACTTCGACTTGAATCAAGACAACTTGATGCCGATGTTAGTCATCGTCGTCGCTGGAATTTTGGGTACAGTGCCACGTATCCTCAAGAATAATGATTTGATTCCTTACGGTTCCGCAACTCTTTCCCTCGCAGCACTAGGTGTTGCCATGGTTGGGCACCAAGCAATCATTCACCTCACTGACTTAGGGGCATTCATCGCCTTGCAATTCCTGGTTGTAACATTTGTAGTATACTTTTTCGACTCAAGAAATCGTTTCGAGTGGTCAACAGTAACCGTATTTGCTGCTGTAGGGATAAACCTTGGAATTGTTGCTGCAAATTTCTACAATCCAGAACTGGTAACAATATTTGAGAGATCTGAAGGTAATTTCGTCTCAACCCTTAACTTGCAAAGGCAGGCTTTGGGATATATTTTCTTTAGTTATTTGATGATATTTGTTCTACTTGGTCTATTGGTTGCCGTCTTAACGAGGGGCATACTAAATCCGGAATCTGAAGATGGTTGGTTTAGTAACATCAAGAGTTCACAGTCAGTTTGGAACAAATCTACTCTCCCATTGCAAATTGCATTATTAGTTTGGATTTTAGCACATGTCGGAAGTCTGTGGCACTTTGATTCTGTGTCAATGGCAGATAAATTAGGGATTACTAGCGTTGAAGGTTACCACGGTCACTTTGGATTTTGGGCAGCGTTCTTCACCGGTATGGTTTCATTTATTGTGGCTGGAATGGTCTCTGAACGCTGGTACACTAGAGCAATGCTAACCGGTTCAATGTGGTCTCTTTACCAAGTATCTTCTTGGTATGAAAGAGGCATGTGGCAAGCGGATCAACTCGACGGTACATGGGGCGCCCTGATTTGGTTAGGTATAACGTTCTTTATCTGTGTCGGAATCTATATGATTTCAACACATGAAAAGTGGGGCGGATGGTCCAATCGTGAAGATCACGAGATTAGCGGAGCGAGAAAATTCTGGAATGCCCATTGGGCAAGTATCATGGTCAGTATGGCGTTTTTCTTCGGACTTGTAATCCGAATGCAGTGGTTCGTAGTGCCTTCAATGAATGCTTATGGAACCGGTAACTGGGACATGACTGGTGGTTCTGACCCTTGGTATATGAAGCGAGTAGTAGATTACATTATTGCCAATGAGGCACATTTGATAGTCGACGCAGACCGTGCATATCCGTTAGGTGGAGTGAATCCTCGTCCACCACTATTCACCTGGTCGATAGCCATAGTTTCGATGCTTTTAGAGCCTATGTTGGGAGATGATGCAGTTTGGTTTGCTATGCTGGGTCTTCCAGCAATTTATGGTGCATTCACCATTTTCCCAATTGCAATAATTGCTAAAGATCACTTCGGAAAGTCTGCAAGTGTTGTTGCTGCATGGTTAATATCATTCATGCCAGCCCACGTTAGCCACTCTACTTGGGCTCTAGCAGATCACGATGCTTTTGTTATGTTATTCATCACATTAGGTTTCATGTACTGGATGAAGGCTGTGAAATTTTCTGGTTCAGAAAGACTCACTCGAACATCCTCCCCGCGCTTGTCTGAAATCTTCAGGTCTTTTGGAGTTGTAGCTCGTGAGAGAAAGGCTGCCATGTCTTATGCAATCCTGGCAGGTGTTTCTTTTGGTGTTGCTTCTCTTGGTTGGAAAGGTTTCGTAGTTGGTCCGAGTATTCTTTTCTTGGCGTATTTTGCTCAGGTAGCATTGAACATGTTCAGAAGAAGGGATTCTACAACTATTAACGCTTTATTCCTCACAATGCTCGGGGTCAATCTATTGATGGCTCTACCATTCTATGGTCACCCACAGTTGGACCTAATCCTTGATGGAACCGGACTTCAACCGTTTTTGTTTGTTCTCGGATTCTCATTGGTAATTTCGTATGTTACCACCGGATTTAGAGACAAGCCTTGGTTGCTTGTCTTAGGAACTCTGACAGTAATTGCAACTGTATTCTTCGCATTACTTTGGACACTAAAGCAATTCGACCTATCCAATGCTTGGGATGTTTTGTTCACTGGAAGTGGTTACTTCACCAAGACAAAGATTTTCGGAACTGTTGCTGAAGCAAATGCACCTGACAGAGGTCAACTATTTGCTCAACTAGGGCCAATAGTTCTCGTGCTCGCTCTTACCATGGGATTCTACAGTTTGTGGTCCGCTCTAAAAAACAGAAACCAGACACACCTGGTATTCGGAATTTGGATTTTTGCTGCTAGTTACATGGCTTGGACCGCTGCTAGGTTTATGTTTAACGCAACTCCTGCTGTAGCAGTTCTAGGTGCTTGGGGGATAACTTCGCTATGGCGAAGAGCAAATTGGGAAGGTCTGCTTAAGACTTGGAAGAAATTCGGAATCAGGACACCCGCAGACAGAATTACCGGCGCTAGAAAAGCGGTTTGGCGAACTCCTTCGTTCTCGGCTATACTTTTGATTATGGTGCTTCTCGGTGGACAACAGTTTACCTACGGATTGGATGCTGCTATTCCAAGCTCTGTTGAGGCTGAAGATGAACTCGATGAAACAATTTTCAATATGATTCCAGATGCTTTAAGATGGGAATTAGCAGGTTTTTCAGTTTTGGACAGCAGTTCATACTCAGGAAATTGGTACCTAGGTTCATTTGGTTCTGGGTTTAACGACCAAGGGTGGAATGGCGCCTATGAATGGCTTGCAAATCAAGACACTCAGGATAAATATTCGCAGAGACCCGCATTTATCTCGTGGTGGGACTATGGTTTCCAAGCACTCGATACTGGTGAGCATCCATCAGTTTCCGACAACTTCCAATCCGGAATCCCAGCCTCTGGAAATATGCTTCTAGCTAGAAGCCAAGAGGATTTGATTTCGATGTTCATTTGGCAACTCGCCCAGGGTGATTTGAGTTATTCCAGTTCTAATGGCAACGGCTATGAGTTAACCAATGGATTTGAAGATATTCTAGAGAATCATCTTCCAACCAACGAACAATTCGAATTATTCAAGACCTCGCAGGAGGAGGGTGATTTTGATAAAATGGAAGACTTGATTGATGATTATTCATTCAGAGTAATTCAAACAAACCGTGAATATGTTTTGGCTGAAGGCCATCACAGAGTCGATGGAATTGCAGATACCTCTACGGATTTCTGGAGACTTTACGAAGATAATCAACGCTTGCTATGCGACCCAATTGTCTCATCATCTTGTGTCGATGGGGACTGGTCAAACTTCGAGGATGCAAATATGACATTCAACAGTGAAGTACGTTCCGGACAAGAATCCACCTACGATACCACTCACTACATCTTTGGCGATTATTGGTACACAAGTGACCTCAAAGAGGAATTCTCTTCTGTATCAACCCACATTCACAGAAAAAATACCCGTCTTGCGCTCGCTGTCCAGTTGTTGTCAGATAGTCTGGAGTCTAGTGAGATAACCGATCTTTATCATGACCTAATCGGTATGGAAGAATACTATTCTGTTCAAGATTATGAAGGGCTCCCTGGTGAGACTATCGACAGAGACCACGAGATTCGCTACTTTGCTATTGACAACCGTCTCTACCCAAGAGCCGGAAGGTATACCGATGACTTCTCATATAACCAAGGTCAACCTATGGGGATTTTCGGTGCACCGACAATTCTCAGTGGCCAAGATGTTTCCACGTTCATGAATGAGGTCTACGAAACAACTCGAGGTGGAATTCCTCAAGAAATGACCAGAGAACAAGTTGATGAAGCAATGACCGATGACTTCCTAGACCAACAAGCGGGACTAGATATTGACCCACTGCAGGTTGACGATGTTAGAGTAGATCACAACCCTCAGTTCTTTGATACTATGCTTTCAAGAGCTTATGTTGGATATGGTGCCTCAACACTTGGTGTTGCGTCTGGGCCAAACAATCCCCAACCTTCTCAGCACTTTGGCTTATCAGGAACTCCTGGTAGTTTCTTACAGCAAGCATTACCTATGCCCGGTGCAATGATGAATCATTTTGTTATCGCCAATTGGTATAGCGAAGATTCTAACTTTTCCTTCGGACAAGCGAACACTTATGTTAAAATCCTAAAGTACTATTCTGGTGCCGAAGTTTCTGGACAAGTTACCATGGAAGAAAGTAATAGTCCGTTATCTGGCGTTAGGCTCTTAGTAGAAAGAGATGCTTTCTCAGGTGAAGGTGCAACAGATCTTGACGATGACACCTACTGGATTCCTATTGGTTACACAGATGCTGATGAGCAAGGAAGATGGTCGTTTACAGCTCCTGCTGGAAAGATTCGTGTTAGTGCATTTACTGGAAATATGAATCTAACTGTAGCACAGAATGCGATCCAGGATGGCTCATTCGCTCAAAATTTGAATGATGTTTTGGTTGACGTTAATGATGACAGAACTGTCAATGAAATTACAGCAGTGTTAGGAAATGTTGCTAATATGACCTGGCTTGGCGAAGTCCAACTAAATGTTACTGGAGAACAAGCGAACAGGACTGAATTGGTTACCGAAACCATGGATATTCAAGTATCAAGTTCTGGAATCTCTGGCTCAGTAACTTGGAGCGGCGATGAACTATTCGACGGCGATGCTTTAGTAGACACTGATATTGTACTTAGAAGTACATTTGGTACCGCTGAGGATGTCACTATTACAACCACCAATGGTTCATTTACTACAGATGAAACTAGAATCTTACAGGGTGAGGGCGAGGTCAAGTTTACCGAAAACGGTACATTCGTCAGCGAAGGAATAGCTTCTGCAATAGATTTCACTGGTACATTTACTAGGGATATAAACGACGGTCGAACCTTTGTAGCCAATGGTACATGGAACGGTTCAGGAACCATCAAAGCAACATGGATTGACACCGACACCTCGCAGATTTCTGCATGTGTAGTTGACGCTAACAACGCCGCAAATACTTCCATGCCGGTTAATCAAACAATCTGTATTATGGACGACTCCGGCGATTTGCCTGTTTACATGATCGACGGCGAATACGATGCTGATGGTAGATTTACCTCAACCGGTGTATCAGTTCTATCTCAGGAGCATGAAATGTCATCTTTCGAGGGTATTGGCAAATTTGAAGGAACTGGTACATTTAACGGAACTGGATTATTCACCGGTATCGGTGATTTTTCAGGTGAAATGGTCAGTCCTGGTTCCTTTTATCAGACTGGACTTGTACCTGGTGATTACGAGGTCTACGCAATATTTGAGAATGGTAGAGAAGTAATTCTTCCGGACATAATTTCAGTCGGACTGATTCCAAGTTACGATCTTGCATTATCCATACCTGGTACCGTTCTGCGTGGAAATATTTCTGATTTAGCTGGTAACAACTTATCCAATATCTCATTTGAGGTAACGGATTTGACAATTGGTGATTCTAGCACTACCGACATCCATACCAACAGCACAGGTGGATATTACTACGGACCAGTGTCAACAGGTGAGTATCAATTTAGAATCGATGTAGATTCTGATGGATTTTATGAAGTTAACGAAACAATAACTATTGATAGTGAAACCACTTCACTTCAACCGATCGGAATAATTCCCGAAATGTTTGACGCTAGTATTCAATTTGTTTCTCCGATTAACGAAACTACATCTGAACCGTTGTTCACAGTTTCCAACCGCACTGTAGAGATAACCGAAATTAACGGAAGTCAAACCACATCTTACACTACTGACGAGAATGGAGTAATTGATGTTGAATTAACTCCTGGTTCATACCAGTTAAGTGACTCAAACTCGGACAGTTTTGTGTTATTCAACTCGTTTAAGTTAACTGAAGACCTAAACTTCACAGCGGAATATTCGATTGCCTCACAGGTATCCGGTTACTTGAAAGTTTGTACTTCACTGATTCTCGCAGATTGTGAAGCTGGATTAGATAATGCCACTACTTCGCCAGCAAGTAATGTTCAGATAATTTTGTCTTCGGTAACAGATGATTTGCAGTTTACTACAACAACTGACATCGATGGTTTCTACACTCTAACGCTACCTGCAGATTTGGATTTCCAATTGATTGCTCAAAGCACAGGAAATTTTGGAACTAATCACTATTTCAGCATAGATAATTCTACAACTTACAATGTCAGCGACTTGTATCTGACAGAACTAAGATTTGTTCAAGGCAATTTGCTGGTTTACGATAATTCAACTCAGTGGTCTTCATTCTCATTCAATGAGTACGTCCCTGCAGTCGTTGCCCAAAACCAGGAAGGTGTAAAATGGGAGACTTTGGTGTCAAATGACGGATTATTCGGATTTAGTTTACCCGACGGAGAATATTCCTTCAGTTTAGTGGATTTAGAACTTAATGGAACGGAACTTACAAATCATGTCATTTCAGAAAACATTACGACACACGATATCGAACTAATGGCAAATCCAAATTCAAGAGATGTGACATTCAATGTTTATCTTGATGTATTGGGTAATGAATCTGCTGAAGCGGGATTGGCTGTTTCAACCGAGTTTTCATTAACCTCACTAATAGATGATGAAATGATTGTCAATGTTACTTCTGCAGACTTCGATTCAACGGGTAATATCACTTTAGAACTAAGGCCCGGGAAATACATTGTCACATTTAACTCGACATCGGCAAGCGATGACAACGCCACTGATTTCAATAGTTTCTATGTTTCAGAACAATTACACGTAGAATTTGCTGATTCAGCAGAACAACATATTGACTTCTTTTTGAACAATGAAAGACTGGTTAATGGCGTTTTGAAAGATCATGTTGGTAATCCACTTGACATTGAATTCTTACTATACAACGAGTTGGAAAATGACTGGTTTAGTATACAGTCTGACATTGACGGAGAATTTTCATCATATGTTCCAGCCGGTGAATGGGTCGTTATTGTTGCACCAATCATAAATGGTGATAACACTACAATTCTCAGACAGGAACTTATTGTTGATGAAGATTCTACACTAAGAACCGATCTAGACTTACAGATGGTGAATGCTTCAACTGTTGAACTTCAATTGTTGGAAGCATTAACTGAAGAGCCTGTAGTTAACGCAAGAGTTGTTGCAGTAAGCAATGATGGATACGGCAACATCACATTGTCTCAATCAAACGAGACTGGGTATGTATCGGATATACTAATGCCAGGTGAATGGAGTCTATTCCTCGAAGCAGAAAACTCAACAGATAGATGGTACTTGAACACTTCAAACAATCCGTTTAATACCGTCGGCTCTGAAAATGATACCACTGATATTGGAGTTCAGTATGCCAATCTCGAAGTGTTGATTGGTGGAAATGTTTTCTGGGATTACAACCTTGACAATATTTCAGATCCTGGTGAGTGGGTAAGTGACGTCAATGTAACTGTCAAGGGAGTTAACAATTCGGCGGTGGATGAAATTATTTCCACCGATCTGGATGGAAATTGGAATTTATTCGTTCCTATCAGAGACAATTACAATATTTCGGTTGAGAAAGAAGGTTATGAATCTACATTCTACCACACAGAAAATGATTCTGATTTCTTAGTTCATGATGATTCAACATTCTCAGATATCGAGATTTTCGCAAATAATGTTGCAGTAAGCGGTGTCATTACAACTAATTTGCCAAATCCTGAACTACAATTGAATGGTTCCTCCATTATTCTTTATCCAAGCGAACTGTACGACAGAGAACCAATCACTGTGAATGGGGTTTACTCTGAAAATTCGCTTACTTGGAATGATGTTATCACTCCAGGGGAGTGGATTGTCGTCGTTGAAAGTCCTAACTTGGATGATAATGGCGGTGGAGTTTCGATTGGTTATCTCGACGCTACTATCGGCGATGGAGCCGTATTAGAAATGGAAATGGTTGCCGGCGGATGGGTTGAAATATCCACAAAATGGGAAGATATTACGCTCATTGAACACCACACTGGTTCTTCAGATTCCGGCTATTCCATGATTGAATCCGAAGTGGAAGTTTCCTTTGACGTGTCAGTTGGTGCTAAATGGACATCCGTTGTTGATAGCGATGGTAAGGTAACTGCATTGATGCCAATTGGAACAGTTATACTTGAGTCCGATTTCACTACCATCCAACATGATAGGA
>CEWG01227469.1_pt1 | contig 14737 bp, 18 predicted proteins | sample 361411 | NCBI WGS metagenome assembly CEWG01 (sample SAMEA2622173, study PRJEB7988) | marine metagenome | biome: marine biome (ENVO:00000447); feature: surface water layer (ENVO:00002042); material: "saline water (ENVO:00002010), including plankton (ENVO:xxxxxxxx)" | depth 5 m | reverse complement strand
ATTCATTTTAAAATATACCATATCATTATCTTCTAATTTGTATTTTTTAATTAAATTTTCATTTAATATTATTTTGTCTAATTTCTCTGTTATCTCTCTATTATTATATAATTTTGTAGAAATTATTATTTTAAGTCTATCTTTTACATAAATATATCTATTATCGGTATTAGTTACATAATAAAATTTAGTTTCCTCAAAATTTCCAAAGCCTTTATGTGTATATAATTTATCTCCTTTCTTTATTGGTACTCCATTTATTAATTTTTTATTTATCTTGTAAATTACAATATTTTTTTGATTTAATCCATCTAATTCTTTTTTGTAAGCAATAATATTTTTTTCATTAATTTTAAATTTTAATGAATCCTTTTTTTGTTTAAATCCTTCCATTACATTTAAAAATGTAGCATTCTTTTGTTTATGCAATGACCATTTTTTACTTATTTCTAAAAACTCAAAATGTTGCATGTAATAATTAATTTTTACAAACTCATTATAGTAATTTAATAAGTATAAGTAATTTTTATTATATTTATTGTTTTCATTTTGATTTAAACTGAATATCAAAGTATCAATCAGAATTGTATTGTATATTATATTTGTATTGTCAGATGTTGATTCTTCATTACTTAATGTTATGGTTTGTATTTTCTTTTTGCTATATGGTAAGTAGAATTTTAATATATTATTATTTAAAGACATTCCTGCTAAATCTCTATTACTGCTATCTATTCTAAAATCATATGGAACTAAATTTAATTCTTGTTTTACTAATTCAGAATATAGTGGATTTAATAATGTATCAAAATAAATGAACATATCTATACTTGGAGAGTCATCTGTAAATAAGTTACTTATAACATTATCCTTTGTTACTTGTACAAATTCATAATTCATATTTATATAATTTTTCTGAGATTTTACCAAAATTGTAAATAATTCTATATCTACTTTATTAATATATCCAATTTTGTTAATCCCTCTATCATTTACTAAACTTATATCATTCTTAGATATTAATAATATTTGTTTAGGTATATTACACATCGTAAGAACTTTATAATTTTTGTATTCTTTTAAATATGTCTGAACATCTGTATAATATAAACTTTGTTCTTTATTTTTTATTTTTTTTATATTATTTTCATTCTCAAAATATATACCATTAATATTTAATAAATTCTTTGTATTGTCTCGGATCAACTGTTTTTCATTAATATTTTCATTTCTATAAATGTTAATTATAGGCTCTTTTCTTTCTACTAAATTTAATTTTAATATTGTTTCATTTCTTAATTCTGATTGATATTTTTCTATAATCTTATCTTTTTGTTGTATAAAATAAACTATAATTAATAGTAATAATAAATATAGTAAATTCATTTTATTAATATAATTAAATATTATTATATTATAATAATAAATATGAAATATCTGCAATCCAGAATATTTTATGCTATACTCTTATATATTTTAGTTTTAACATTAGTCTTTATAAAAAAACCATTGCTCCTATTCCATCCTAATGGTGAAATCAAACCTTTTGGACTTAGCAAAGACCAATCAATTTATTCTGTTGGTGTATTATCAATTGTATTAGCAATTGTATCCTTTTATATATTCTGTATAATTGATATTATTTTTAATTAAAAAATATATAATTTAAATTTAAACCATATGTTAGTTATAATTAATAATTGTAGATGTACTAAAAATGAAGATTCTAAATTTAATTTAAATAATTTAGTAAAATATTTATCAGATAATAAAATTAAAAATTGTGTTGTTAAAACACATGCTCAATTTGATAAATGTATTAAAAATAATAGTGTTAAAGGTTTAATATTAACTGGTTCCCCTAATTTTATTAATCAGGATAGTTTTAAAGATTTTTCTATTAATTTATATGCTATTAATCATTTTAAGAATAAAATACCTATACTTGGTATATGCTATGGAGCACAACTAATTAATATTCTTAATGGAGGTAAAATATATCATATGGAAAATAAAATTAAAGGGGATATTTTAGTTAATTTAGATAAAAAAAATCAACTTTTTAAAAATAAAATGAAAGATTTAGAATGTGCTTTTAATTTTTATGACCAATTAAAGAGCGTATCAAAGAAATTTAAAATTATAGCAACCTTTAATCACAACAATAAAAAATATATTTGTGGGTTTGCAAATGAAAATGAAAAAATTTATGGACTTTTATTTCATCCAGAAACACATAAAAAAACACATAAAATTTTAGATAATTTTATATTATTATGTAATTAATAAATTTTATTAAATTTTTTTTATATTTTAATTAAAATATATAAATTTAATTAAATATGGAAGAATATATAAGTAATTATAATAGTTCAGAATATAAAGATTATTTAGATAAATTACAGATATATTATGATTATAAAATTAAAATTCTAAAAAAAATAGAAAAAAATAAGGATACCGATGGATTATCTTTTAGTGAAACGAATGATAAATTTACACTTAATTATAATAATATGTATTTAGAAATTACAAAACCTAAATACAAACATATTTTTAATGAAATAAATGAAATTAAGAAAAGAAAAAATGAAATTAAAATTGATTATAAGGAGTTACAATATCGTATTTTACATAATTTAAATAATGAAGCTGATTATAAAAAATATCAAAAGATTGTTGATGAATTAATTAGTCTTGATAATAAAGTTAAAGAATTAACAGAATACTATATTAAAATTAATTCTGTTCAAAATAATTTAGAAATTAATAATAAAAATAATATTAATGATTTTACAAAAGAATTAGAACAACTCTTTGAGAAAATTAATACTGAAAAAGATTCTATTCTTACCAGAAAATATATTAATGACTATTTAGAAATTATAAAAGAAAGAAATAATTTAAAAGATAATAAATACAAAACTATTGACTTTGCTATTACTAAATTGCCAGAAATTAAAGAGAAAAATATTAAATCCGTTTCTAAAAAAGAGAAACCTGTTAAAAAACCAAAGAAAGTTAAGAAAACAAATGATGAAATACAAAAAGATATTAATTCTAAATTAAAGAAAAAAATTAAAGAAAAATTAGAGAATACTTCTGATAAAAATTTAAATAAATTAGAAGAAGATATTAAAAAGAAATTATTTAAAGTATTTAGATTTAAGAATGAAGCAGAATGTAAAAGTAGGGCTCACTCTGCTGATTTCTTTACTAAAAAACCAGAATTAATAGAATTAATTAAAAAATCACCTCAAATTGAAAAGCGGTTACCCTCAAACTATCAAGGAATGAATAAAAATAAACTATGCGAAGAACTTTACAAATTATGATAAAATTTACCTTTATAAAAAATTTGAATTAATTATAATAAATTAAAGTACTATTAATTAAATATGGCTGTATACTTTTGGAGAGAGAATGAAAGACCCTATGGGTGTTTTAGTCAATGGTATCTTTCTCCTTTTACAGATGGCGAGAGTACATTTAATTGTTGTGAACAATATATGATGTTTATAAAAGCAATATTATTTAATGATTATGATATTGCAGATAAAATAATGAATGAGAACTTACCTAAGAATCAAAAAATTTTGGGACGAAAAGTTAAGAATTTTAATCCTGATAAATGGAATTTTTATAAACAAAGTATTGTTTACACAGCAAATTATTATAAATTTACACAAAATAAAAAATTAAAAAAAATATTACTATCTACAAAGTGTAATATTTATGAAGCATCTCCATATGATAAAATATGGGGCATAGGAATTACAAAAAGACAAGCAGAAAATGGTTTTAAACATAATGGTCAAAATTTACTTGGTATAGCACTTATGAATGTCAGGAATGATTTACACAAAAATTAGTTTTCTGGATAATATGCTTCATCATTATTATTTAATGCATCAAACTCAAACATATCCTTATTAAAATTATTATTCTCTATATAATCTTCCTTTAATAATAAATTATAATTTCCAGGATTACTTGATCTTATATCACGAGAACAATGCCATAAACCTATAAAACCTATTTTATTGCTAAAATATAAATTACAACTTAAACAAGGAAATCCATAATCAAAACAATTTGTACAATTTATTTTTTTGTTTTTATTTAAAGTAAAATTTTCAAATCTTGTGCAATTATATTCTGTACAACTATGCGAACATATTAATTGTGATATTTCGCAAAGACTTCTATTAAATAAAGGAAACACTAAATTATCAATATTTTTTCCTGATTGTAAAGCCCCAGTATCTTTACATAAATTACATAATCTTTTACTTGGCGAAATCCATTTACTTTCAGGTTTTATTTTTTTAATTTTACTTATAACATGATTAGTAAAATAAATTTTCCAAATATATGTCTTAATTTCTTCTGGAATTAAATCAAAATATGATATTTTATTATTCATATCTACAATATTAAAAATTTATTTAAATAAAAAATTTTTTTTGTTTTTTTTGTATTTATATTAAAATATAATGGATATCTATAAATGATATTAACAAATTTTATACAAAAACAACTGTTGCAGTTGCACGAGGTTCTTTATGCTCAACAGTTGAACACTGAAATATCATTATACCTATTGCTAAAAATACAGATGATGCTATAATAATATTATGATGATAACTTTCATCCAAATAAAATTTATTAAGGAAGTAAACTTTTTCATTATTTGTATATTTATAGAAAACCTTAATTGTTTGATTGTTATTCATACTATTGATATATTTTTGTATATCAATCATATTATTTAGGATTGCCAAAGTCCTATCTTCTAAACTGCCTTCACAATCATATTCTCTAAATGTACAATACTCATCACCATCTAATGATTCCCTAATTAAGTATTTGTTCCCATCATTGTCAGCGGTGTATAAACGTGTACATATTCCTAATTCTGATGTACATGATTCACCACAATGACAAGGTACAAAATTTTCATATTCTGATTGTTCAGAATCATTTGATGGTAGTTCTTTTGGATATTTTACATCTACAATCTTCTTATCATACTCAAACACTAATTTATCATTTCTTTTATTATTTTTTTTTGCATTATTCCATTCTGGAACATGTTTGCTTAAAAGGATAGAGCAACTTATAATTGCGGCAAGACCTACAAAACCAGCAGCACCTTTATTTTCACTACTCATAACTAATTAATGTTATTGATAACTAATTAATGTTATTGATAAATATTAATGTTATTGATAAACAACTATTAACTAACATCTATAAAATATTCAATTTTTATTCAAAGCTCTTGTATTTGATAATATTTGATAAATAAGTATCTATTGTTTATTGAATAGTAAATATTGTTTTCCAATCTATTATATCTATCTTTTAATTTATTAAAAGCTCTTTCAATATCTTTAAAAGTATTATAAAAATAAACAAAAAAATATCTATTGTAATACATACATTAAACAGATATTAATATTATGTATTAATTACTTTAATATGGAATACCAATTAACATTTGGATATTTCCAGTCATCTGAAAATTCATCAAAGAAATATGTTTCTATTCTATATTTATTTAATTTTATTTTAGTATCATTATTATAAAAATCCATTTTATCTCTATATGAATGATGAAGTATTAATTTTATTATAATATTACAAGACTCAATTTTACTATCATTTATGATATTTAATAATTTTACAAAATCATTAAAATAATCTTTTTTATAAGGTGAAAACTCAAACCTTATAAATTTAATTTCATGACAACTTCTTTTTAAAATTTGATTAAATTTTAATATTCTCTCATTTAACTTATTTTTAAATTCATCTAATTGATATTTATTTATAATTTCATGAGCAAATTGGACATTGTAATCATTTTTAAGGATAAAAGAGTCATGATTAGTGCTATATTTATAAATTTTAATACTATTGTAGTCCTTGAAATCATTCTTTAAAACTAAATTAAGTTGTTTTATATTTATTTTAGTCCAGTCAAATGGTAATGTTTGATTATGAGTAAATTTTTTTAAATAATTTGATACTGCACAAGAAGCTCCTAATGATATATACATATATATATTTTATAATTATTAAAATTAAAAATTTAATAAATAAAATTTGAAGTCTTTCAAATTTTAAATAATTTTATAAAGTATGAAGTATAAGTTAAATAAAATAGTATATAATGAAAATGCAGAAGAGGAATATTCTAATTTTTCTAATGCAAATATTTTAAATTTTATAATTTCCGAATTAGTAGAACATAATGATAAAATATGGAATTATAGAGATAATATAGTATTAGTTGAAAGAGATAATAAATTATATTATTGGTCTCAAAATAATAATAATTTAAATATTATAACTGAACAGTATTTTTTAACAGAAATACTTGGTTATGGTATATATAAAGACATTAATATATTTTCACAGAATAATGATGAAGTTGCAAGTATCATTTATAATTTAGTTATAAGTTTACTTGATAATTTAGTAACAGAATTATTAATTGATAATAAGGAAATAAACCTATATGGAATTGGCGGTGAGTTTTATGTATATTTTAAAATTTTAAAATATAAATATTTTAAATTAAGTGAAAATAAATTAATTTATAATGGTTTTAGTAATAATGAAGAAATTTTAAAAGCAGCGCAAAAAAATAATAGTTGTACTACATACAATTTAATAAATTATAATACATATGATTTTAATATGGTATATAACGGAATAACAATAATTAATCTTAGTAAAATAAATAAAAATATAATAAATAACCTAAAAACAAAATATGTTATAGCAATTACATGTAAAGACAAGACAATATTTAATAATTATACTGCTTTAGCACTACAAAAAATATTTAATTTAAATAATGTAAAGATAACAGTATTTAAAATTAATTAAATTTAAATAAATATAATAAATACATGTATTTAAGTGTTAGTCCTGAATTTATAGCAGGTGCTTGTAATGGTATATCACAAGCATTTGTAGGACATCCATTAGATACAATTAAAGTATTACAACAAAATAATTCTAATTGGAGAACACTAAAATTAATAGAATTTATGAGAGGAGTAAGATATCCCTTATATTATAAAATAGTTACTAAAAGTCTATGTTTTGATTTAGATAATCGTATAAATATTAAAAATGATTTTGCAAGAAATGCTGTTGTGGGGTTATATTTATCACCATTTACACATTTTTTAGATTTATTTAAAATTTACAGACAAAATGGTGAAAGTATTACTAAAATAAATTATCATGATTTCATAAATTATAGAGCTTTTGCATGTACTATTGGCAGAGATGTTATTTCTTATTCATTATACATACCTACTTATACATATATGAAAAATCAAGATTATGGAACACTTGTATCTGCTGGAACTGCTGGATTTATTAATTGGTCAGCAAGTTATCCAATTGATGTTATTAGAACAAGACAAATAACAAATAATAAAAATACACTAATTGAGTCAATTAATATGGGTTCATTATGTAAAGGTTATAATGCTTGTGCTTTAAGAGGTATTATTACTACAATTGTTGGATTTACAGTATATGAAAAAGCTTTAGATTTATTAAATAATTAATTTTTAATGCAACAATTTGGACATACTGGTGGATAATGATTGCAAGAATGATAACACCACATATTATTATATATTCTACATTCTGGTTTTTCATCCACTCTATATTCATAAATACTGGAAGGTGATATTTCTATGGATTTAGAAATACTTTGTGTTTTAGAAACTGTTTGTGTTTTAGATGATGTTTGTGTTTCAGATGATGTTTGTGTTTTAGATACTGTTTGTGTTTCAGATCCTGTTTGTGTGTTAGATTCTGTTTGTGTTTCAGATCCTGTTTGTGTGTTAGATACTGTTTGTGTGTTAGATTCTGTTTGTGTTTCAGATCCTGTTTGTGTTTCAGAATTAAATGATGATGACTCTGATAAATATGAAGATTCTGATAATATTGATGATGACTCTGATAAATATGAAGATTCTGATAATATTGATGATGATTCTGATAAATATGAAGATTCCGATAATATCGAGGATATTGTTGATTGAGATGATATTTCTGAACTTAATGATATAGTTTCAGAAGTATCTAAATAGGGTGAACTAGGTAAAGGTATAATATCTGTTAAAGATATACTTATTATTGAATCAGTAGAACTATCACTTGATGATAAACTCGGAGATGTTGATTTTACAAAAGGTTTTAATATTGTAGAAGGTGTAATAGTAATAGAATACATTAAATAATTAGGGGTATCGTCGTTTTTATATGGAACACTTTCTTTTGTGTTATATGTAATGTTAATAATATAATAAATTATTCCTCCTACAAATATAAATCCTAAAATTACTAATCCAAAAAAATAAATATTTTTATATTTATTCAATTTTTTATTATTAATCATTTCAATTTCAAATGATTCTTTTCTTACAGGTTCATTACTACTTAAATTTACAATTGGCAATTGTGCTATTGGCAATTCTGCAATATTCAAATTATTAATTTCATCTAAATTATCATTTACTTTACTTCCAGTTTTCATATTAATAATATTATATAATTATTTTCTTTATTTTTTAGATATTTTTAATTAATTTAAAAATTATTTGTGGAAATAATATAATTTAATTTACAAATATATGAGTTTATATAATAATAAAGTTTATCAAAAATTAATATATTCTATATCAAATTATGAAGATATAGATGATAATAGCACTAATAAAAAAAAATTTAGTAAAATTAATAAAGATTTAAATAATATTCTAAACGAAGAAAAGGATAAAATAGATTCTTATTATAATAGTAATTTATGGGATAAACTTAAAAAATTTAGCAATCAATACGAATTTATATATACTACATCATATGTTAATGATTATAAAAATGTTGCAAATATTAATCCTATTAGTAGAAGTTTTTTTAAATTATGGGAAATATTATATGATTTTAATTATATTATACCTCTTGATACTAAAAAATTAAAAACCGCACATATTGCAGAGGGTCCAGGTGGTTTTATAGAATGTATATATAAATATTTAATTAAAAATAATATAAAGTCTGACAATGAAATACATGGTATTACATTATTATCAAATGATAGAAATATACCTAATTGGAAAATAAAAAAAAATTTTATTGATAAGTTTAATATTAAATTAAATAATAAAAATAATTCTAATGGGGATTTATATAAAATAGAAAATATTAATAAATTTATAGATGATGTATCATTTACTTCTAATAAAAGAAATTGTTGTGATTTTGTAACTGCTGATGGAGGATTTGATTTTAGTAGTAATTATAATATGCAAGAAAATGATTTTATAATATTTTTAATATGTGAAATTTATATAATTATTAATATTTTAAAAGACAATGGAAATGCTGTAATTAAAATATACGATATATATTCCAGGAATAGTATGAAAATTTTATATATTCTTACATTATTTTTTGATAATGTATTTATAATTAAACCATATAGTTCTAGACCTGCAAACTCTGAAAAATATGTTCTATGTAAATCTTTTAAAATTAATGAAAATTATTTTCAAAAATATACAGAAGTATTTAAAAATATTATTACAACAAAAAATTTATGCCTTTTAGATGATAGTATTCCTTATAAATTTATAAAACATATTACTGATTATAATAAATTTTATACTGATAGACAAATATTATATATACAAAATACCTTAACATTAATAAAAAAAATAAAAGATAACGAATTATTTGATAAAAATTTATATCTTAAAGAATTATACAATAATAATAAAAAATATGCTGTAAATTGGTGTAATTACTATAATATTAATATTAAAAATTAATATCATTTATTTTTTTGCTTTTCTTTCTCAATTAAAGGTTTTACATATGTATCTACAAGTAATTCGCCTACTTCTAATTCTCCCTTTTCCTTAGATACTTCATTATTATCTATTTTTTTTATTTGTCTTAACATCGTATTTAAAACATTTATATCTTTATTATTATTATCATCTAAATCATTATTAACAACTAAATTATATAGGAATGTATAATCTGTTTTAATATATTTATATTTACTTAAATGCTCTTCTTTTTCTTGTTTAGTTTTTAAATTAGAATCTTTTAAATCTAAAATAATCTGTTTAATATCTAATTGTTCTTTTTTTGGAGGAAGAATACTCATTTTATTATAAATATTTAATAATCTTTAAATTAAATTGATTAAAATAATATTTTAATTAATTAATAATGAAATATTTGGCTACAAGTAAAGGATACTACTATAAAGTATTAGATAATGGAGATAAAGTAAGAATATCTGAAGAAGAATTTACAAAAAATGAAAAAGTTCGTAAACATACAGTAAGCACTATGATAGTTTCAAGTGTTATATTAATATTTACAAGTGTCGTATCAAGTTTATAAATATTATATTTATAGAAATAATTGATTATATAAAAATATAATATATAATAAAATAAATGGCAAATAATTCTAGTTTACAATACGGTATTTATGACTTCGAAAAACATGGTTATGCTAAAATTCCTGAACCTAAGGTAAATGGTGGATTATTTACAGGAGAAAAATTTAGAGAAGGTGCAGAATATGGTAATGTAAAGGTTTTACCTGAAATAGATTATATTATGTATGAAAATTTAAAAAGTGCTAGAGGACCTGATGAAGCACGTTTTCATTATCCAGGATATACCAGACCTGGCAATAATAAACAAGAAAGTCCAGGTGTAGTAACATACAGTAATAAACATAATATGAAATGTGTAAGTAATGAAGCAATACACAAATCAAAAGAAGAAATTATTAATGACTTAGAACCATATGATCCAAATGCCAAATATAATAACTATTAAGAAAAATCAGTATCTCTACAAGTTTCCTCATTTTTTATATCCTCTATAATTGATAATATACTTTTAAAAGATATTCCACTTGCTTTTAGAGTAGGTACCATTGTTCTTGGAGTTTTTACTACTAAATTTTTTATAGAATCTATATCGTCTTGATTTAAATTATTATTTAGAATAAATTCATCTAATTCAGAATTACTAGTATCTCTTTTAGCTATACCTATAGATGGAGTCACAGGAGATCCAAATATCACTGTTGGACTAGTTTTATTTTTACTGGTAAAACTTGGTCTTTTTTGAATATTCGGTATTATATAATTATTTCCAAAATAATCTGTACAATTATTTCTTACTAATTCTTTTAATTTATTTAAATTAGAAGGATTCATATCTGTTAAATCTATGTAAAATTGATTATCAAACATTTTTGATAACCAATTTTCATCTTCATCATTATCTAAATATGGAAAACCTTTTTCCATTAAAACTAATAAATAATTTTTTTGTTTTCCAAAAATTAATTGTGCTTCGGTTTTACAATTTTTAGAATCTTTATAATCTTTTGATAAAAATACAATTACTAAAAAACTATTCTCAACTGCATCATTCATGGCATTTAGAATATTGCCACACATTTTGTTAATGTCTATCCATTTATTTACTCCAGCAAATTCGGTATCTAATATATCATATATATGTTTTACTTGGTTTTGTTGCTTCCAAGAATAAGAAAACATTATATGATTATTTTTACCAATCACATTATTTACTTCCTGTTCCATATATAACTTATATTATACACTTAATTATTTTTATAAATCCATTTTATAAAAAATAATAAAAAATAATAATAAATATTTTTAACTTCATATTAATATTCATTTTTTTATTTTCTTTAAATTATTTAAATTCTATTTTCTTCTGCTTAATTAAATCTATAATATCATCAAATTTTTTATTCATTACTAAATTATTATATTGCTTAAATATTGAGGCATTTTTATTACCATTTTGTAAATAAAATCCATATCTTGCATATAATAATTTAACATCATTATTTTTATATTTTCCAATAACTACTGGAAGAGATGTTAATAACTTAATATCCTTTTTATCAATATTTTCTAACTCTTTTCCACTTGCTTTTAAATATGGAACTAATGATATATATTTTTTCTTATCACTTGATGGTTCATCATACTGTATAACTGGTCCATACTTTGCTATTCTAATTGTATATTTAATATTTTTAATAGTTATCTCTGTTGAGTAAGTATCTAATTTTATCTTATCTTGTTTCTTAGTATTTATTGGTTTATTCTTATTTCTTGCAGATGTAACATTTTTTGAGAACCCTTTATAAAATGGAGACATTACTCCAATTAGTGTTTTATTACCAGATGCAATCTTATCTAAATCACCCTCTATAAGAGATGTAAAATTAGAATCTACGATATCTTTAAAATTCTCTAACATATAATTATTAATTTGATAACCTATTTCAGTTGGAACTAATTTTGATTTTTCATCTGTTAAATTCTTTTTAACTTTAAAATCTTTAATTGACTTATTTGGCATTAATGTATAATTAATATATTCCTTTTGTTCTCCCACAATATCTCTCTTTTCTATATAATTCTTTTCATATAACTTACCTAATATAGACGAATATGTAGAAGGTCTTCCTATTCCAGCTGTTTCTAAAACTTTTACGATTGATGATTCAGAATATCTTTGTTGTGGTGTGGACCAAGTATTTTTAGCATTGATACTTAACATTTTTAAACTATTTTTGCTATTTGATATTTTCTTTATATACTTATCTAAGTTAAATTTATTATCAATCTTTTGACCATATAATACTAGGTATCCATCAAAGTAGAATATTTTAAATTTACCAACAAAACATTGATTATTATTAAATATTTCATTTTTTATACAAATCCCAATATCATAATATTTTGCTGGTTGCATTTGTGATGCAACTGTTCTTTTCCAAATTAAATCATATAATTTCTTGTGCTCTGCTTTAATTTTCCCAGTTATACTTATATCGCTTGGTAATTTGCTAATATTAGAAGGTCTAATAGCTTCATGTGCTTCCTGAGAATTCTTTGATTTCTTTTGTTTATTACTTCCAAGATAGTAGTTTTCACCATAATTTTGTACTACAAATTTTTGTATATTCTGTAAAATATCTTTTGATAAATTATATGAATCTGTTCTCATATATGTAATTAAACCAGACTCATATAATGTTTGTGCTACACCCATTACTTGTTTAATAGACATCTTTAATTCTCCTGATGCTGTTTGTTGTAGAGTAGAAGTTATAAATGGTAATGGTGGTTTTTGTGTTCTATTAGATGTTTTAATATCCTCTAAATAATATTTTGGTTTTAATGATTTTAAAAATCCTAATGCCTCTTTGCTATTTTTAAATTTATGTAATTTATCTTTCACTTCATATTTTGCTTCTGTAATATTAAAATCATCAATCTTAAAATTTCCTAAACATGTATAATATGATTCTGATTTATGTTTTCTTATTTCATCTTCCTTCTGAATAATTATGTTTAATGTAGAAGATTGAACTCTTCCAGCAGATAAAGTTAAATTAGTATTAAATCTATTCCATAGTAATGGAGTAATCTCAAATCCTACAATACGGTCAAGAAATCTACGGGCTTGCTGAGCATCAACTAAATCCATATCAATTTTTCTTGGATTTAATATAGCATTCTTTAATGCTTCTTTTGTAATCTCATTAAAAACAATTCTTTTGTATTTTTTTAATTTAAAATGTTCCTTAATATGCCAAGCTATTGCTTCACCTTCTCTATCTAAATCTGCTGCTAACCATATAGTACTATTATTTTTAATATTCTTTTCTAATTTTTCTATAGTTCTTGATGAATATTCACTCTCGATTAATTTGTATTTTGGTTTAAAATCATTATTTATATCAATGCCATTTTTCTTCTCTAAATCACGAATATGACCATATGATGCTATTACATTAAAGGTACCATATTTCTTTAATTCTGGAATGCTATTTAGATATTTCTTTATAATATCAGCTTTGGCAGGAGATTCCACAATTACCAGATTATCAGACTTCATATTTATATAAGAATGATTTTTTAAAATATTATATTCAATTTTTTAAAAATATTATTATTTAATAAAATGAATAATTTAATTAAATCAATTAAAAATGTTTGTTTATGTACAGTATTTAATGTATTATTAGTATCTTTTATACTTATCTTGTCTTTTTATTTAATACGCCGTATTAATAAAATAGATTTAAAAAAAAATATAGAAACTTTTAGAACTACAGGGTTTGGAGGAGTTTGTAAACCAACTATAAAAAATCAAATAAATATGAATAAACTTGCAGGGCCTCTTAATAGCATTGCAAATTCTTTAGCAAGTATTGATGCTAAATTAGATTTTGTAAATGGTTTTAAAACTATTAAAGAAGGTAAAGGAAAGTTAGATAAAAATGCAAAAGTACCTAGAAAATCTTATCCTGATAGGAGAAACCGTTATAGATTTTCTAGAAATTAAAGTTTTAATCGTCTTAAACTAGCTTTCTCAATCTTCTCTCTTTCTGTAAATATTCTTTGAACTTTCTCAAATGTATCCTGATCATTCTTAAATAATTCTTCTAATTTAGTTTTTATTGTTTTTTGTGTTAATGGTTCTTTCACATATGTTTTTCTATATCTAATTATACCCTCTTTTGTATTTAAATCCTCAATATTAAATCTTCCCATAAACTCTAAAATTTTTAGATTAATATCATTCTTCCTTTTACGCCTTTCTTTTGCAGCTGC
>CEWG01045559.1_pt1 | contig 14739 bp, 10 predicted proteins | sample 361411 | NCBI WGS metagenome assembly CEWG01 (sample SAMEA2622173, study PRJEB7988) | marine metagenome | biome: marine biome (ENVO:00000447); feature: surface water layer (ENVO:00002042); material: "saline water (ENVO:00002010), including plankton (ENVO:xxxxxxxx)" | depth 5 m | reverse complement strand
ACCCTGATTCAACACGACGACGATGCCCTCGATCTTGAGGTGTGGAACACCTCGGAAGTGCAGGTGCAGGACATCAACAGCACCGTTGCTGACGGTATTCGAACGTGGACGATGAGCCTGACCGCCTCCCTCACAATGGGGGTTGGTCACGTAGATCTGACGGCCAATTTGACCGACGGTTCCAGCATCCTTGATGCGTGCACCATCGACCTTTGGGTCCGTCCTGCATCTGCCTTGGTCTTGGGCGCGAGCGGGCAGTCCACGTTCACGGTCAACGAGGGGGTGACCACACAAGTCGCCGTGAACCTGACCAACGTTGGTTCCGAGCCAGAAGAAGTCCATTTCACCCTTGAAACCACGAGCGATTGGGCTTGGGGATGGACCCTCAACGGCGTACGCATCGACGATCCAAACGTGACCGTTCAGCCGAATGAACTGGTCTACATTGGAGCATGGATTGACGTCGGTTTGGTTGGTGTAGACGGACAACCGTTGTTCGGAACCGGGCCATCCTTCACCCTTTCAGCCACGTCCAGTTTCGATGGACGTGGGGCAACGTGGTCGTTCGTGCTCGGGATGGAGGAAGTCAAACGTGTGGCGTTGGACCTCCAAGTACCGAACATGCCCGTGGCTCCCGGCACCGACGAGCGCGTGGAAGTGGTCGTCACGAACCGGGGGAACGTGCCGTCCAAGGTGCAGTTGGACCTCTTTGCGCTCGAAAATGACGGTACCGTCGTGACGGGCTTCGAGCCCATCGACCGCTTCCAACGGGATGGATGGACCGTCGCCCTCTTTGGCGCTCTCCCGGACGTGTCCATCGACCCTGGCGCTTCACGCACCTTCGAGGTTGGTTTGCTCGCTCCATGGACCGATGAGGGGCGCATGGACGTCCGCGTGCGTGCGAAGATTGGTGCGGCCACTCAAACGGTCGATATTGCAGGAGAAATCGACCTTCAGCGTGCTTTTGAGGTGGAAGACATCACCGTTCAGTGCCCTGATTTGGAAGTGGATCAAGCGTGCGAGATACGTGCAAAGGTACGCAACGCCGGCACCTACGATGATGTCGCGACCATCGAACTCGCGCTCAATGAATCATCGACAGGCATCGTGAACATGAGCGTAGAACAGGAACGTGTGGTGCTCAACCACGGACAACAGCGTGAGGTTCTGCTTGCGCGGCTGAGCGCTCACCCGGACGCTCTCGCCTTCGGAACCGCAACCTTGGATGTGAACGTTGGTCCTGAAGGTCAAACGCTGGTTCATGTCAAGCAACTTGACCTTCGGATTGCTCCCCGCGTCGATTGGGTGTTCGAGTCAATTTCCCAAGAAGAGGACACACGCCAACGTGTTTCAGTCACCGCGACGCTCAGAAACGATGGCAATGTGGTCGACGGACTCGTGGTCAGCATGAAGGCCTCCCATGGAATGGAGATGGGGTTGATTCCGCCAGCAGGAGCAGAATACGAAGATGATGCGGACCCGATTCGTTCTTTCGAAGTTGAAGGCCTCCCCATCGGCGACAACATCACGCTTCGTGCATGGTTTGATCTCCCGAGCGACGAGCAAGTCAACGGAACGGTGTACGTTAACCTCAGCGTCAGGTCCAGGTACGTGCCTGAACAGACGTTCCAAGAAACGGTCATCGCCCCTTACCTCGGTGTGCCTTGGCAAGAGGGAGCGAGCGAGCAAGGATTCGACCTTGGTGTCCTCGCTGGGCAAGCGTGGGGACTGTTCCAAGTGACCTGGCACATCGTGCTGGCCGTCGGCGTGGCCACCGTCATCCTCAATCGGGCCGTTCATCGACGTGCAGAGCAACGTGCTGAACGCGCCAATCCGACGGCCGAAAAACGGCGAGAAGAAACCTCAGAGGATTGGATGGCAGGATTCCAAACCAAGCAAACGGCTCCAGCACCCGCCCAAAGTCCGACCGTCGATGCAGGAGCGTTTGAACAGGCCTTCAGGAATCGATCGACGCCAAGTCCCGCTCCAGCACCGGCTCCACCCGTGGCCTTGACCGAAGCGGCCTCGGTGGTGCTCGATGTTCGAACAAGTCAGGCGGCCGTGGAGCGCCTCGATGCCCTCGCAGCAGCTTTGCCCCCCGCTCCTGAAGCCACCTCCGACATCGACGCGCTGCTCGACGACCTCGACCTTGGGTGATCGTATGAGGGTCATCGGCGTGGATGAAGCAGGCCGCGGGCCGTGCATTGGGCCGCTCTTTGTCGGGGCTTTCTGCCTCCCGAAGGAGGATGAGTATCTTCTGGAAGACCTCGGTGCGACCGACTCAAAACGGCTTCGTCCAGCGCAAAGGGAAGCCATGGCCGCTGAACTGCGGGAGCTTGGTACCCGACGTGGCTGGGGGCTTGCTGTCCATTCATTGTCACCCACCAAAATCGATGCAGCCGTTGAGGAAAAAGGCCTGAATAGGCTGGAAGTCGAAGGCTTCGTTGAAGCCATTCAAGCGGTCTGGACGGAAGGCGTCGACCATCGACTGGTGCTGGACGCATGCGACGTGGACGCTGCACGCTTCGGGCGCAACGTGGACGCTGGCCTTGCCGCAGCAGGATTGACTTCATCCGAAACCGAAGCCAAGCATCAAGCCGATGCAGACCACCGAGTTGTTGGAGCCGCCAGCATTGTGGCCAAAGTGGAACGGGACGCTTGGGTTCGTTCTTTCATCGAGGAATCGGGCATCGACGTAGGATCTGGTTATCCAAGCGACCCGAAAATGAAGCGTGCCCTCCCCTCGTTGCTGCAAGGTCAACACCCGCACGAAGACCTACGCTGGTCATGGGCGACCACAAAGCGAGGCTGGGAGGCAGTCCACGACAGGCCTGCCCCCGTTCGCACGGAAGCACGAACCACGGTCCAACGGCGGTTGTTTGACCCACCATCCTCTTGAAGGGCCTCTCATAGGCCCTATTGAGTGCCATGACGTGGACGCCGGACGAGGAAACCCTCGCCTTTCTTCGCCTCGTGTCCTTGCAGAACGCCGTGGAATACACAGGAAAGGCGGTCGCAGGATCCGTGGTCGGACGCATCATGGGCATGCGGGCCGACCTGCGCCCGCACGGGCGCGTGCTCGCATCGGCCATCGCCACGGCCGTGGCTGAAGCCAACGCCTTCGTTGCCGAACAGGGCCTCGAAGCCGCGCAAAACGAATTGGCCAAGCTCGCTCCAGAACTCCTCGAAGCCCGACCCAAAGCCGAGCGACGCGTTGGATTGCCCGACCTTCAACAGGCCGTGGAAGGCGAAGTCGTGCTCAGGTTTGCCCCCAATCCAAACGGTCCACTTTCCTTTGGGCACGCCCGTGGTCTGGTCATTAACGGGGCTTATGCAGAGCAGTACAAGGGAACGCTCATCCTCAGGTTTGACGACACCGACACCGTCGTAAAGCCACCCATGCCCGACGCGTACAAAACCATTCAACAAGAAACCGAATGGTTGCTAGGGCGACCTGCTGATCGCGTGGTCATCGCCAGCGACCGAATTGAGGTGTACCACGAGTACGCGGCGACGATGATTGAGCGAGGATTTGGCTACGTCTGCACCTGTTCAGCGGAAGCATTTCGTGAATTCCGGCTTGAACAGGAGAACTGCCCGTGCCGTTCCGTATCGACCGAAGACCACACCGAACGCTGGCAAAACATGCTCAACGGGACCTACCGTCCTGGTGACGCGGTCGTGCGGGTGAAAACAGGCATGGACCAACGCAACCCAGCGCTCAGGGATTGGCCCGCACTTCGCTTGCAGGACACGGTGACCAACCCTCATCCTCGCCCTGAAGTTGGATCGAAGCATCAAGTGTGGCCGCTGTTGGATTTCCAAAGCGCGATTGAAGACCACCTGCAAGGCGTGACGCACATCATCCGCGGGAAGGACTTGATGGATTCCACCCGCAAGCAGACCTTGCTCTACGAGCACTTTGGGTGGACCTACCCACAAACGATGTACTGGGGACGAGTCAAAGTGCATGAGTGGGGCGGATTTTCCACCTCAGCCATGCGCAAAGACATCGAGACTGGCCGGTACGAAGGCTGGAATGACCCCCGTCTTCCAACGCTCTCCGCCCTCGCCCGTCGCGGAATTCAATCCGAGGCCTTGCGCAATTTCTGGCTTGAACTTGCCATTACGCAGAAGGATATCTCCGTCCCGCTGACGAGCCTCTTTTCGCACAACACCAAGGTCGTGGACGCAGCAGCACCACGGCTTGCTTTCGTCCGCGACCCGGTTCGGCTGCCCTTGGTGGGTGGCCCAAGCGTTGCGACCTTGGTGCGCTATCCAAGTGACACAGAGAAGGAACCACGAAACCACAGTCTCGCCTCAGGCCACGTTCTGGTGGAATCAGAAGACGCTGCCGTTGGCTCCTTCCGCCTCAAGGATTTGGTCGATGTAGACCTTCGCGAGGATGCCCTCCATGCTGGAAGCCTTGAGCGGAAGGACGGGCGCCCAATCGTTCACTGGACCGTCGACGATGCCCAGGAAACGACGTTGCTCGTCGCAGAAGACGATCGCATTACGGAGGTTTCTGGTCGCTTGGAACCCCACCATCATCCTGCGGGCACCGTGGTGCAATTGGAACGAATTGGGTATGCCATCCTGTTGGATGATGGACGTCTGTTGATGACACACGAATGATCAGGACCGCGCGCGGTCCAACGATCGGAGAACCTTCACCTTCGTGCGGGCTGCGGCAAGATCGGCCGGAGAAAACCAACCAAGGAAGGTTCCATCTTCGGCCACACCCACCACCGCACCGGGTTGGCGCCTGTCGATGAGTTCCACCACTTCATCGAGAGGTGTGGAGACCGGAACACGAAGCACATCAGAAAGCATAACCTCACGGCAAACAGCGGCCTTGAGTTCGGTGCCACGCAGCACTACCCTCAGGAGGTGGTCTGGTCGAATCAATCCCTGAGGTTGTGCCTCATCGTCGAGCACGACCAACACGCCTCCGGGGACGTCAATCAAGCGATGGGCGGCTTCCTCAAGGCTGTCTTCAAGACCAATGGTGACGTGTTCATCGTCAAGGTCGAGGTCACCAAGGACACCGACCATGAGTTCACCCCTGAATGGTGATGCCACGCTGGCACCCTTGGCAGACGATACGAAGCGGACGCTCGTGGGAAGGGACGTCATTCACCGTCCCACAAGCCGGGCAGGCAAGGGTCGGCAACGGGAGGTCCCGAGCAGCACGAGCGGCACCGCCAGAAGACACCGTTCGGGAGGTCCGGGGAGAAACCAGGGCGGTCACGCCCCAGATGAACGCCGAGGATCCTGCTGCGCCCAACACGAAGACGGAGGGATAGGCAAAGAGGAAGATGGCCAACACGATGATGGAGAGAAGAACCACTTCGGTCATGAGCAAAAAACGACGGCGTTGGCGGGAAATCCGCCATCCGAGCGCAAAACCTCCAATGAGAACGGCCAGGGTCCCAACGAGGACCACCAACGGAGCATAGAGCGGAGCGCTCGTCGGTGCAGCAATCAATTCGAAGGTCAATCCCTGATCGAGCTCTTCTCCACTGAGCACGGCGACCTCGCCCATCGGCATGCGGCGATGGTTGAGGCTCAGTCCGTCGGCGTCACCCAAATCTAGGCCAGCCAGCGAGGTCAATCCAGACGTGCGGAGGGTCAGATCAATCGACCAATCTGACCAGAATGGAACCGGCTGAACGACGATGAAGTCCCGGACCAAATCGATGAGTGTCCCGTCCGCTACACGCTCACGGGAACGGATGGTGATGGTGAGGGGATGGCTGATCACGCGTTCTTCTCCATGCAAGTCCAACGATACTCCGACCGTGTCGAAATCACCTGAATCGCCGATGAGTTCGTCAGGTTTGAGGCCAAGGCCGTTCGACAAGAAAGAAACGTGCAGTTTCCCCATTTGTTGCTCAAATTCTTGACGCTCCACCGACTCAATCATGCGGCTTTCACGTTCTTCATCACCGACACCTCCCGCGCGGAAAGAACGGATGGTGGGGGAGAGCGCCAAATCTTCGCTTCCAAGATGATCGAGGGACCATCGCATCCAAAACGACATTTCACCGTCTAACGTGATCGACGTCTCGCGTTCGAACACCAGCTCGCCTCGGTCTTGGGACACCTCCAAGGATCCCACGATGGACAGAGAAGACCCCGCGCCCGTCGTTCGGAGAGGCTCCTCAGAAGGGTAGTATGTGCCGCCACCGCCTTCGCCCCCTTCGGTGATGAAGGTCACTTCCCTGGTCTCGCTGGTGATGGTAGCGCCACCGCTTTGCAAGCGCAAGGTGACTTCGAGGTTCATCGTTCGTTCACCGGGGTCGTCGTCAGTGTAAGTCCAGGTGACTCGAATGCCGTCCGCGGATTGCGTTTCGACCGGATCGCCTGAAACCGCGTTTCCGTCAAGTCGAAGAGTCAAATCGTTGCTGAATGCGAGAAGATCCGTTCCAAACGGTGAGGCGAGCACGACGCCAAGGTATGCATCGGCCCCGTCGGTTTCCACGTCCAGCAAACGCATTTCGACGGCTGACAGTTCGCCTGAGATCGATGCATCTGCATCGTCCGCACCCCATTGGACCGAGAGTTGAGACCCGCTCTGAGGCACAGAGAAAATGACCGAACGAGCGAGGAGCACAACCTCGAGGTCCCAGCCGTCACCGACCGTGGTTTCATCCACTTGAACGTTGAAACTGACCGTGCTTTGTCCTGTTCCGACAAAGGTCGAAGGGGCAGGAAGTTCCCCGACGAAGACGTTGGAACCGATGGCCACTTCCACCGAGAAATTGACTTGAGCGCCGCCGGCATTTTCGACGAGCACCGGCAACTCAATCGACCAGGTAGAATCTGGCACTGTCCCTGCATAGAGGTCTTGCAGCCGCCACGTGGCCACCACTTCTTCCGACGTGACGGCGTTGGCGATGATTGCGCTTTCAGGTTCATCCCCGAGCCGTTCAGAAAATGGGCTGAGGGCTCCGTTGTCTGCGGAACCCAACATGAAGAGTTCGAGGTCCACGGCGGGGCAACAAATGATCTCTGAGGACGATCGACCTTCGACGGCCGTGGCGGACGGAACGAAGACCAACGGCGCCAACATCAGCAACGCCACGAGGACTTGCCGCACAGGATCACCTCAAAGCGCACGTTCGAGGAGGGTTCCAAGTTCTTTCTCAAACAAACCAACGAGGGCCGTTCCAATCTCGCCTTGGAGTTCATCGGGGAGCATGCGCAGACCGAGTCGCGTCGCGGCTCGGCTGGCCTTCAGTTCGGCGTACACCGAACGCGCCTTGGCTTGGAAATAGTATCCCACGGCTTCCTTGATCTCTTCCTTGAGTTCGGGGTCATCGTCGATGACGTTCCTGATGTGGGCCTTGAGTTCGTCCTTGACCAAATCACGGAACGTCTCAAGGACAAGGTCCTCCGTGGCCATGAGGTCTTGAATCTGGTCGCGGATGCCGCCCGTCAACAAACGCTCGATGGCCATGCGCTTCCATCGGCCGGAGTTCCTTGAAACCATTGGTGCTCAGTTTGGTCCAAACAAGGTTCCAGTAGACAAGAGAGCATCCATCCGCCGGCTCATTGAAACGCGTCCTTGAGCGCTGTCAGTTGGAGGTTCTGAAGCGAGGCGTGCCGCCTGCTCCAACACGTCGAGCGGGTTTCCGGGGAGCACTGGGCGGTGCCAGACGAGTTCTTCCAACCGTGCAGACGCCATTTCGGTGTGGCGCAAGGCAGGAAGAACGGCCTCAGATAAGCCACGTGAACGGGCTTCATGGTCCATGCGAGGCCATGCCTTTCGAAGGCGATTCAGCAAGGTTGGAGAGAGGCCATTCGGGAGATTACTTGGAAGGGTCTCGACCTCGGCAAGGTTGGCAACGCGCAACGTTCCTTCCTCGCAGAGGTGGTCGCGCAATACGGTGTACCACGGGTCGTAACTGGCGTCCAAGGCCCCGCGGCCCCACTGCGCAAGGAGCACCCAAGGTCGAACAAGACGCACCCTAGGACCAGAAGGTGCCATGTGCTCAGCGACCAGAGCACAGAGCAGTGCAGGGCTCAACGCTCCCGTTCTGGAGCGTTGCTCACGGCCCATCTGGATGGAAGCACCCACAGGAACGAAGTGAATGAGAGGGCCCTCTGAAGTTGGCAACGACGGATGCGCGTCCGTTTCTTCCACGACCATGCAATGAACATCACCTGCCTTGATCGACGGCGATTCACGCTCCGACGCAGGAAGGAAATGCGTCGAGGGGGAAAGCGCCCGTCGGTAGGGAAGGCCGCGGTCAAGGAAGGCTGCTTCCAACTGCACCAAACCAAGGACGACGTTGAGGTCTGCCGCGCCGTCCAACACCACGGTGTGCCCAGCGGTCAAAGATGCCGCGACGTGTTCTGCCCATGATGCGGCCTCGGCGAGGCCTTCGATGGAAGACAAGGGCGACATCGTCCCGCCTCAGCAGCGGGGACACATCAACCTGCGCCAGCGTTCACTCGACCATCAGGCGGAGTTGGTCACGCTTGTAGCGCCAGTCGGCGGGAAGGCGACCTTCACCCATGTAGTAGGTCGCCAAGCGGCGAATCTTCGATTCAGTGAGCTCAAGGGCACGACGGTTGTGGAGGTCCTTGTGGTTGCTCCCCATGTGGTCGATCAGGCCGGCTGCACGGCGCATGAGGTTCATCAAGTCCTCAGGGTAGGTGCCAGTCAACTTGGCTTCTGCGAGCACCGCACCGATGCGGCGGCCGAGCACAAGACGAGCGTCGGGGACCGCATGGCGGTCACGGAGGAAAGTGCCGATTTGGGCGCTGGAGTGGCCGGCCTTGGCGTAGTCCAGAATCAGAGCCTCAACGGCTGCTTTGTCCGTGTTGGACCAAGCGGGCGCTTCTTTCACGTAGGGCTTGGACGAGCCACTGACACCTTTGCGGGACGAGTACATCCTTGCCATGCATGGACCTCCGAACGGTCCGGCGACCTGCTCTTCCCTCTTAACCGCATCGCCGCGGGCCTCCAGTCTCAAAGTCGCTGATGCGCTTTAGCAAGGCGGCCTGGTGTGCCTGCCCATTCCCAACCGGGTGCAAGTGCACGTGCAAGGCCGACGGGGAGTCCGTCTTGCATCACCAAGAGGTCTGAACCGACACGGATGTCACCCTCGATGCGTTCTAAGATGCCGACATGGATGTCACCTTTCCAAGAGGTCCCAGGAAGCAAGTGAACCGTCGGCAACGCCGCTCCATCGGCCAAGCGCAGCACGGAGGCCTTTGACAGAGCAAATCCACCACGGTCAGGCGACCATTGTCCGATTTGGTCGCCCCCGACCATGATACGGAAGCGCGGAGGCCGTCCGCGGACTTCGACCCCGTCCAACCAACCGTCTCCCCCGAGGAGACGACGTGAGGCGCTTCGCCACTCATCGAGGTGCATGTTGTCACGTGACCGACGTCGAGCGCCATGGGTGCGGATTGCTTCGCGAACTTCCTCGCTCAAGCGATCGAGGGCAACACGAGAACCTGCGGAATCGCCCTGGCGTGTGTCCACACGAGGCAGGCCCATGTAACAGGATTCTGGAAGAGACAGCCCAGAGTGGTCAACGATGCATTGGTAGTCGTGCGCCTCGATGAGCGAAGACAGCATGCGACCAATTCGTTCGATTTCGTCCGCGCTCCAACGCCCAGTGACCGCAAGATCGTAATGCCGGGCAGGCCAAGTTTGTTCCACGTCGCGTGGCACCAAACCGAGAGGCGAGGTCACCATCACTTCGTGCACCGCGTTGGTTCCAATGGCCTCGATAAAGCGTCGATGTGACTTCGAGGTGCGGTATGGTTTTCGGGCTGAACACGGAAGCAGCACGAGCACACGATCAAGCCCCTCAGGAACTCGGTATTCTGTGCTCATCCACCGCACCCAATCGGCCACCGCTGGCTCATGCAGCGTGGTCTCTGACATGCACATCAAACGACGCTCCCGTGGAACGTGACGTTCTAGGATTCCTTCCATGGATGCGCATGCCGTGTCGTGATGACGAAGTTGAGCCACCGTCGATGGGGCAACAAGCGCTTGACGATCCACGACCTGCCGAAGGGTACCAGATCCAAGGTGCTCCCGGACTTCAGCGATGGCCGCTTGCCACGCCTTCACCTGTTGCTCCATGGCCGCGGATTCTCCAAGGTCCACCGCAGGTGTGCGGGGCCCACCACGATCGAGAAGCATTCCCGAGGCTGAGGCTTGACGCGAACGGGTCAGATCGAACAGATCGACACCAAGCCACGTGAGCAAGGCAAGGTTGTCGGGCCCACCGATGCCCGGAGCCCAAAGCAAGGCTCCGGGGAATCGCCGCTTGACGGCCACGAGGGCGTCAATGAAGCGTTCAGGCGCGCTGGTCAAAGCCAAGGCATCGGTCAACACGACCACCTGTGGAGCCAATGTTGGGTCCATCAGGTCAGAATCATGGCGCATCCGTTGCCACGACACGGGCAGCAAAGGCCCGGTTCCTGCTGCTTCTCCCGCATCGGCTTCTTCCATCTCAGGAGGCAAAACGTGACCGAGGCTCACGGTCCATGTCGGGCCCGGAGCATCGAAGGAAGGCACCTCAAAGGAACCCCGACTTGACAAGGTCAGCGTGGCAGGAAGCGTACGCGAGGTGCGCGCTTCAAACGGAGCCAGCGCGACCTCAAGGGATGGGTCGCCTTCAATCAAGACCAGACCCGGCGTGCGTGCCTCTGGAGCGGCTCGATCCCCGAGCCCCCAGCTCCGCGCAAACCTGTCACGCGTCTGGACGGTTCGACCAAGCACGCCGTCCATGAGGGTTGGCAGCCGGACCTGCACTTCAAAGCGCGGCCAAGACGAGGGCTTCAAACGATGTTGGCGAACCGCACGTGCATGGCGAAGCGAGGGGCGGCCGCCCTGTTCTTGCTGCTCCTTTGCAGCCTGACGGTTGCTTCAGGATCAGCGAACGCCACCGAGGTGCTGCGCAACGAAGCGTGGTACACCGTTCAAGGTGACGCTGGCTCGACGTGGAGCACCACGTTGGACCTTGACGAGGACCAGCGTGGTCTCTTTGTTGTCACCTGCACGTCTTGCGAAGCACACGTGACCGGCGACGATGGGACCACCATGGCCTCCGCTGTGGGAGGGCTTCATCTGCTGCACGTCGCTGCGTCCAGCACAACCCTCACCCTCGTAGTGGACTTTGTTGCTGAAGAGGAAGCCGTGGCCATGGCACTCGCCTCGACGATGAAGAACCTCGACCAGCGACCGCCACCTGGCGCGACTGCAGACACCGCTGTCCTTCCGCCTTCTTCCACCGGCGACCACTGGTGGACGGGCACCGACCACGTCCGTCTTGATGCCGGTTGGGATGGGGCAGAAACGGCCGTAGTGAATGTGTCCGACGATGCACCTGCGCACCTCTTGGCCAGCACGGATGAAGCCGCATGGGTCGATGTGACGATGCAGCATGCGTCGAATGAAATCAGCCTCCGGCTAATTGTGCAAAATGCCACCTCTGAAGCCACGCATTCAACACACACCTTAGACGAAGGCGACCTTCCGTTCAACCAGCGCCTGAGCCTCGGTGAAGGGGAACGCCTTCTTGCGTTGGTCGAAGGGACCACGCCGAACACAGCCGTGGTTCTGGCGATGGCCGCGCATCCCGCCACGGGAGCCATGCACCATCACCTCACTGAAGGCGATGGATACGTGGTTGGGCACGGAGGTCAGGTCATGGTCTTGGACGTCAACGACACCGATGCCTTGCATCTCGAGCCAGCGGCTGGGACCGATGTGCTGGTCCAACACCTTGTTCAGGGAATATGGGTGTCCAAGTCGAGTCTTCCTGTGACCAACGCGACCGTCGTGTGGCCCCTCCCGGGAGCGGTCGCTCTGCGCCTGACGTGCTTCAGCCCTGCGTGTTTTGCGACCTTGATGCACACCACGGCGGCCGATCTTGGCAGCGGTGAAGATGCCCAAGGATACGTGGACATCACCGACCAAGCCCTGTTGGACGGCAACCTCACGGGCCAACTCCCCCTCAACGGCAGTGTCAACGGGCATCTGATTCGGGCCATCCATGACGTCGCTGACGTGTTCCCTGTGCACATCGACGCGTGGGAAGATTCGATTCACTTGGTGAAGGTCACTGTGTGGACCGATGAACCTGTTCGTGTGGAACTCTTCCCCATCAATCCGCTCACGGGCGAACTTGACGAGGATGAACGGAAAGACGAGATCTTGAACGGACAAGGTGACAGTGTCAGCGCGCAATTCGGCCGTGGAACGCATCTGATTCGAATCAGCCTCGTCGATGCCGATGCTGTCCTCAACACCACGTGGGGTGACGGTCTCCCGGTCCTGAATTACACCCTCGAGATGGCCCATGGCGTGGTGGACGAGGGTGACGAGCCTTGGTTTGAACCCGACGAGGCCTCACAAATTTGGGGCGCGCGTGTCCGATGGATTCTTGGCTTCAGTTTCCTTATTCCTGTGGCGTACTTGGCCCAAATGCAGCGCCGACGCACACGTCTGGCCAAGACGATGATGGCGCAACGAGAACGCCTGCGTCGCATCGTGCAGCGGCTCGACGAAGGTCGGCCAGTTGAACAAGAGCGACGCGACCTGAACCTCGCGCTGGACGCTGTGGCGACCTTGGACTTCGAAGACGCATGCTTGAGTTGGGGGAATCCAGAACTCCGTCATCGCACCGATGAACTCGCGCTGGCGGCGTGGAGGCTTGACCCACGGCTTGCTCGGCAAGGCAAGCACGTGGTGCTGGTTGGCCTATCAGCAGGACCACGCACATGGGAAGCCACAGCGCTGCGTTTTGATGCTCCCGTCGGGGCCTCTTGCACCGTCTGCGCGGTGGAGCCGCGCTTCATGCACCACGGCGAAGACGTGTTCCTCGACACCATCCGGGCGGGGAGCGTCGTGTTCCTGACGGTCGAACTCGACGGAGAGGCCACCATGGTGGACGTGGAGGTCAACGGTTTGGTTGAAGCCGAGCCAAGGGCCGCTCGGGCGCCCGTTTCGCTGCTGCTCGATGACGTCGAAGAAGCGTGATCAGCCACCGCGCCTTCGGACGTCGGCTTCCTCACGAATCCGCTCCTCGAGGTCACTTGGCGCCATGTCCTCGCGCAATTCCTCCAGAGAGGAGCGAACGCTTCGCGAGAATTTCTTCGGCATGTGGAGCTTGAGCAGCACCACAACATCGCCACGACCTCCGCCACGGAGCCGTGGGTATCCGCGGCGAGGGATGTCGATGGTGTCTCCCGCGGTAGATCCTTTTGGCACACGAATCTCGAGGGGTTTGCCGTCAAGGTGCTCCAACGTAATCGTGGTGCCCAGAGCCAAATCAGCGTAGCCGAGCGGCAGCGACATGATGAGATCGCTTCGGCTTCGTTCAAAGTAGGGGTGCGGTGAAACCTCGAGTTCCACCAAGAGGTCGCCGGCAGGCTGACCGTCACGGCCAGGTTCACCCTTCCCGCGCAGACGAAGCCGTGTGCCGTCTTCAGCCCCAGCTGGGACGCTGAAACGGAGGGTGGTGGTCTGCTCCAAGCGACCACGACCGCGGCATTTTTTGCAGACCGATTTTGGGATTTTTCCACGCCCGTTGCACTCCGAGCACGTGCGGTCTTGCCGCGTTTGGAAAGGTCCCATCTGCACCATGCGGGAGAGGACACCGCGTCCAGAGCACGCCGAACAGATGTCGAGGGCGCCGCCTTCAGCCCCGGTGCCTGAGCACGAGGAACACGGAGCGGGGAGGTCCAACTCAACCTCTTCGTCGGCCCCGTTCATCACGTCCTCGCTGGAAACGGTGTGGCGGTACAGGATGTCGCTTCCGCGGCTGTTCCTTTTACCGCCGCCGCCACCTCCACCAAAGAAGGCAGAGAATATGTCTGAGCCCCCAAAGAGGTCATTGAGGTCGACGTTGAAACCGCCGCCGAATCCGCCGCCGAAACCGCCGCTTGGCCCATCATGTCCGAAACGGTCGTATTGGCTCCGTTTGGAAGCGTCAGAAAGCACGGCATACGCTTCTTGGATTTCCTTGAACCGGTCTTCAGCGTCTGGCTCCTCGCTGCGGTCGGGGTGATACTTGCGTGCAAGACGGCGAAAGGCGTTCTTGAGCGCCTTCTCATCCGCGTCGCGATCGAGGCCCAGGACCTCGTAGTAATCGCGCTTCCCGCTCATCTCGGCCCCAAGGTGTCGGCTCAGGGGGCCGTCTTCAACCCAACGCACGAAGAGGTTCAGGCAATCGGGAGCGGAAGGGCCGTTCCACATTCTGGACAGAAGCGATCATCTGGCTCGTGGCGGGCTCCGCAAGCAGCACAAGCATGCACCGGAGCGGGCGGCGGCGCTAGAGCAATGGACGCAAAGGATTCCGAACCAGCAACCGGGTCCGAATCAAAGGCGATTGGCGCCACAGGTCGCGATGCGACCAGAGGATCTTGCTCAGCACGTTGGGTTAGGGCCTCGCGCCGCCGTTGTTCTCGGGAGGCAGCGTGGTCGTCACCACGGCGGAAAAAACGACTGATGCCATCCAGCACGCGATCCATCGACGATGTAGCAGCGGTCGCTCCGACGGTGCGCTGGACAGCATCCGTGGGTTGAATCCTCATGCCATGCACGGTTTCGACGTCCACCTCAGTCTCGATGTTGAGTTCGCTCCCCTCACGGGTTAGACCACCGACTTTGGCTCCAGCATCGATGCTAAGGGCTCCACCGGCAGGTGTCGCATTGTTTTGGTCCCAGAGGCCTTGTTCCTCTGCCTTGAACACGCCACT
>CEWG01103324.1_pt1 | contig 14750 bp, 14 predicted proteins | sample 361411 | NCBI WGS metagenome assembly CEWG01 (sample SAMEA2622173, study PRJEB7988) | marine metagenome | biome: marine biome (ENVO:00000447); feature: surface water layer (ENVO:00002042); material: "saline water (ENVO:00002010), including plankton (ENVO:xxxxxxxx)" | depth 5 m | reverse complement strand
CTGTACGACAACGCGCTCGAGCCGCTAACATTGACTTGCAACTCGTCGCAGGCTCGGGACCTGCTGGCCGCATTAGCCACGCCGACCTTGACCGACACATTGCTGGTGGAGCCTCCGGTGCCACACCATCGATGCCGATGGGAGGTGTGCCCAAGGTCGCACGAAACGGTACAGAGGACATCAAGGTCATCGGACTGCGACGTAAAATCGCTGACGGCATGATGGCGTCCTACAGCACCATTCCTCACTTCTCCTATTTCGAAGAGGTCGACGTGACCGAACTTGAGGCCCTTCGCCAACACCTCAACGCAACTCGTCCCGAAGGAGCGCCAAAGCTCACTTACCTCCCCTTCATCATGCAAGCCTTGGTCAAGGCACTGGCTCAACGACCAGAATGCAATGCTGTTTATGACGATGAAGCGGGCGTTGTAACCCGTCACGAAGCCATCAACCTCGGCATCGCTACGCAAACCGATCGAGGCCTCTACGTCCCGGTTGTCAAACACGTTGAAGGAATGGACATATGGCAATCTGCTGCTGAAATGGGACGCGTCACACAAGCCACACGCGATGGAAAAGCAGGCGTTGATGATTTGACAGGTTCAACGTTCACCATCACGAGCCTTGGCCGCCTTGGCGGACTCGGTGCAACACCAATCATCAACAAACCTGAAGTCGGCATCCTGGGCGTTCACAATGCCAAAGACCGAGCCGTGGTCCAAAACGGTCACGTTGTGGTTCGCCGCATCATGAACCTCTCATCATCGTGGGACCACCGTGTCGTTGACGGCCACGACGGAGCCAGTTTGGTTCAGTTGCTGAAGTCGTACCTTGAACACCCTGCCACCATTTTCATGTGAGGTGTGAATGATGAAGATGAAGGAATGCCAAGTACTCGTTATCGGCGCGGGACCAGGTGGCTATGTCGCTGCCATTCGATCCGCTCAACTCGGCCTCAAAACCATCATTGTTGAAGGAGAGCGAGCCGGCGGAACATGCCTCATCCGCGGATGTATACCAAGCAAAGCGCTCATTCATGCTGCTCATACCTTCCACAACCTGGCCAAGCATGCGAAGAAAGACGGCCACATGGGCATCTCCATCCCCGGTCCTGCCGAGCTGGACATGGGAAACTTGGTCGGCTGGAAGGAAGGCATCGTCGATCGCCTCAACAAAGGCGTGGAAGCCCTCCTCAAGAACGCAGGGGCAGAACTGGTGTCTGGATGGGCCGTGTTTCAAGACGCCAAAACCGTGAAGATCGGTGAAGGCAAAGATGCTACGCTGATTCAGGCTGAACACGTCATCATGGCTCAAGGCTCTGTCCCCATTGAACTGCCCTTCATGCCCTTTAGTGAGCATGTGCTTTCATCCCGTGAAGCCCTTTCACTTGAAACCCTGCCAGACCACGTTGTCGTGGTCGGCGGAGGATACATCGGCCTTGAGCTTGGTATTACCTACCGAATGCTTGGGTCCGAAGTGACCGTGGTCGAAGCCATGGATTCAGTACTTCCGTTGTTCGACAAAGAACTGCGGCGGCCGCTGGAGTTGTTCCTCAAAAAGAACAAGATCAAGGTCCACACCGGTGTGTTTGCAAAGGGCGCCGAAGATGCAAAAGGCGGCAAAGTGCAGCTTAACTTCATTGACAAGAACGAAAAAGACGACAAAAAAATGCAGCACATCCTCGCCGACAAAGTCCTCGTGACCGTCGGGCGAAAACCATCATCTTCTGGGCTTGAGGCAACCGGGATTGCTTTGGATGAGCGAGGCTATGTCAAGGTCAACGAGCGCTGTGAAACCAACATGAAAGGTGTCTACGCCATCGGTGATTTGTGTGACCTTGGCGAGATGCTGGCTCACGTGGCATCGTTCCAAGGAGAAATGGTGGCTGAACTTATCGCTGGGCACAAGCGAGCCTACGACCCCGTCGCCGTCCCCGCCATTGTGTTCACCGAACCAGAAATCGTTTCAGTCGGTCTCTCACCCGAACAAGCAAAAGAAGCCGGCCATCCAGTCATTACCGGAAAATTCCCTCTTGCGGCCAACGGGCGCTCGTTAACCCAAGAAGCCGAAAAAACCGGCGGCTTTGTCCGCGTGGTGGCTCGGGAAGACGACCATCGCATTCTCGGGATTCAAGGCGTTGGTACACACATCAGCGAACTCGTTGGTGAATGGACCTTGGCCCTTGAGATGGGCGCTGTTCTCGAAGACATCGCTCACACCATCCACGCTCATCCAACGATGACGGAGATGACCCATGAGGGCGTTCTCGACACGCTGGGACACGCCATCCACAAGATGTGAAGTGTCTTGCCCGGCGCTCCTGCCGCTCTTCCTGTTTATTCTTCCTCAGCGTCGTTGGCCATCATAACGGCGATTGGTCGTGTGCGTTCATTTTCATCAAGAATGAGCCGTGCCATGATGATCATCGGAGCACCGATGATGGCTCCAGCGATTCCCCAAACCTGAGAGAAGACCATCACCGTGAGAAGCAAGACAAGGGGGGAGATGCCGATTTTAGCCCCTGAGAGATTTGGCTCGACAAGTGAACCAAACATTTGCTGATTCCCAATCAAAAGAACGAGCATTAAGACGGCTGTCATCGGTTCAAGCATAATGAAGCCGATGAGCACGGGCGGGATGGTGGCGAAAAGCGCGCCAAGGATGGGGATAAAGTCAAGCAAAAAGCATAGCACACCGAACAAAAACCAGCCAGGAATGTCAAACCCGAGAGGAGAGATGATGATGGTCATCACCACGGCTTGGCCGCCGCTGCACGTGACTTTGGAGACAACATAAGCGCTGATGGATTCTGTGGAATCATGCACAATTTTACGTGCTCGCCCGGTTGATTGTGGAAAAGCTACGTTGAAACGTTTAGCGATGGTGTGCTCTTCAAGGATGATAAAGAGGAGAAAAATGAGGACGGTGATCATCGTTCCAACAAACGCACCAAGTGAACCAAGAATCGCCAGAACAAACGTCTCAATGTTGCTTGGCGAGGCCAGTACATCGACCCAACTTGAGTCTGAAAAAATAATCTCGAGGCCGTAAAGATCGGATTGGGCATACTTCGCCCTTTTTTCTTCAAGAGCAGCCGTGATTTCGGGAACTTCATCAACAAACAATGAGAGTTGTTCATAGAGGAAAATCGAAATGAAATACATCGTGATGATGAAGGTGAGAAGGACCACCCCATAAGAAACAAAACGGTTTCCAACTTTTCCGTGTATGAACTGCTCTGGAGGCTTGATCAAAAAGAACAGCAGGACGGCAATGGCCAACGGCATGAGGATGGGTTTGAGGTGCACCAAGGCCAAATACACGACCACACCGACAATGGCCACACTCGCTGCCGTGGTTCGTTTTGAATCAATGCCAACTTTGGAAAGGGGTTCCATGCACACGGATTATTGAAGATTCATCTAAGGTTTCCCCCGATTTAACTCGATAAAATCCAGTTCCAAAGGAACCAACTCCAGAGGGACTCCTGTACCAAGCATGCCGGCTGAAGAGTTATACCAACCTGAGTGGAAAAGAAGGGCATGCATCAATTGGCCTGTCCCCATTGTGGCCAGAAGATTAAGACAAAAAAACTCGTTGTAGGCACAGTGCTTTGTCCAAAGTGCAATCAGAAATTTCGAACGAAAGCCCCGACACCACCAACATCAGAACCTCAACTTACCCCGAGAGAAAGGGATGAACACATCAGGATGCTCATCATGACGCCAGTGGGCATTATGTTCCTTCTCCTTGGATTTGTTCTGCTCAACCGTTTTGGCGATATAGACAACCTGTTTTCGTTCATCAATCCCCTTTTCCTCGCTCCTTTCTTTTGCGGTCTCTTTTTCCTTACACCTGCCATGTTTGCTTTTCTCAGAAAACAGAACGACCCAGTTGGCCTAAACACTCAATCCCACCACCATCTACAGGGCAGAAGTAAACCACAGCCACCCGTGGACCGCAGGGCAGAGAATGCTGTTATGGGCTTCTTCGGCTCAATGGCCATCATCATGGGCGTGATTTTGGTGGTGTTCGTCATTGTCGCACTTTACATAGTGATGTTCGTTTTGACGTGGATTAGTGAAAATGGATTACCGCTTTTTAGCGGTTGGTGAGCGTTTGAAAAACAGGTTTCAATGACTTACTTGTTCGGAGAAGTTTCTTTTTCTTCGGCTTGATTGAAAGAACAAGGTTCGGAGGAAGTACCACAACAGGCTTTTTTCAACAAGCCATGATGGCACGCTCGTAACGTGCTTTTCATGCAGGGATGGCATCTCTGACCAATGAGCTCTCGGTTCAAAGTGATGAGCCGTGTGGTATCCAATGTTAAGCCAAACCAGGTTCACCAATCCGGTGAAATTCCTTGAAGCCTCATACAGTCCATCTTCACCGCTCTCCGGACCTGTGCTTGGGCGAGCACCGGCATGTTGGAGATAATTTGATGACAACAACCAGTGAAATCCATGGGCTTGTGGAAGTGCCACAAACAAGAGCCACAGACGAAGGTCGATCAAAGCCAAGGTGGCTGAAACGACGACGATCGAGATGACTTCAATCAATGGCCAAAAATCCCCTTTTTTGGCTCTGCGGGGGATATAAGACAGCATGGAGGGAACCAACACGGTCAAGGCTTGGAACGGATGAAGAAGAAAACCGATCAGATGGTTGTGATGCCCCCCAAAACGGTAGGTTCGAGTCTCGTCTTCGGCACCGTGGGAGTGTTTGTGGTGGTTCCCGATGTGTGCGGGAAAAAACACGAAACTCGGCACACCCTGAACAACACTGAACGTCCAATCAGTGAATCGATTCAAGCGTTTTGATTTCCAAATGCGCAAATGGGTGTGATGATGTTGAGCAACACTCAGGCCAACCGATAGAACGAGCATCAGAAAAAACAACGCGGCATGAAAACCGTTGAACCATTGATACGCCATCAGCAATGGATAGATGATGAGGTAGGCCAAAGGTTGGAGATCCCTCACCCGATGAAGAAGAATCAATTCTCCAGCCCCAACGATGCCCTCATCTTTTCGAGGTGGGCGTGAACATGCTCAACAAAGAAACCGTGCATGAGGAACCGATACGAGAGGCCTGTGGGACCAACTAAAATCATTGGAAAACGGTTGTAAGCGATGTCTGCAAAGTGTGTTGCACCCACAATCTCATCGATCAATAGGCCGACAGAATGATCAAATTGAAACGAATTGATGGCCGCTTCGTATTCTTTTGCAGTCAACCAAAAGCAAAACGAGGTTTTGAACAATTCATGAGCGGTTTCAAAATCCAGAAACTGTGTGAACTTCTTTCGATGAATACCGTAGTCAATGTTGACTGGATTCCAATTCTTCCACGCCAGTTCACCTGCCTCAATTGGCCAATGGCTCCGGTCAGGATCCTGAAGGTCTCGCATGGTCATCAACACACCTTGGTCGTGATGAACAAAGGTTTGGACCATCAAATCCCGTATCATCTTCGGATAGATGAGCACAGGTTCAACGTCGTCCTTTCCAGAGTTGTCAATGACGAAGTTGAGCAAATTACTCTCGGCTTGAAAGTGCCGCAGAATGAGAACATTGGCCTCCGGTCGCACGAAGTACTTCATGAAAAAGCAAATTTGCCATTGAAGGAAGCCATGAGCCTTGAATTGAATCGGCATCAGTCGCTTCACGTAATAGGTGATGTGAAGCGTGATGGTCAAGAGGATACGAAGCGTTGGCAGGACAATGATGCGGAGCGGATTCTGTAGGTCCTTCAACCAATATTCTTTGGCGACATCGTCCAAAGGTAGACTTGCGTCGCCGGTTAACGCATCGGAAAGCGAGGCGGGCATTCTGCCGTGGTTGCTCGCCATCATTTTGGTCCGTTTCTTCGCTGCTCGCCGCTCTTTACGGGTCAACGGTTGCTCAATTGAGGTCATGCTTCAACTCCTCTAATTGCAGACGGTACAATCGCGCAACCACTTGGGCCGTTTTGACGATTGACATGGTAATTTTCTCATCGACACAAACCTCGTCCAGCGTTTTATAGAAACGTTGCATGTGGTCGCCATCGTTGTGGCCGTGGTACGTCATGAACTTCGTTGAGTCCTCACCCAGACCTGTAAGCTCGTGAATGCGTTCGGCCCAGGATCGGGCCATCTTCTCACCGAGCCCTTCGATGATCCACATCGCTCCAAGCAAGTCCACTGGATTGGTTCGGGAAGCGCGATACATCAAGAATCCATGAAGGGCCTCTGAGCCAACGTTCCGCTCCAATCCAAGAATGTCTTCCAAACGACCGCCAGAGGCGACATAATCCTGCTCAAGAATCTCATAATCCCTGTGCTCATCCACGGCGTGTGCAATCACCGTGGATCTAATCTCAGCATGATTTCGGTCAAAACTGCTTGCTGTCCGTGTGATCCATCGAGAGCCCTCAATCACCTGTTGACGAAGGTTGAGCAGCAGAAGCCGGTGGTCTTCTACCGTGTAGGTCCCCAAGTCCAGGCGACGCAAGATGGGCACGGTTGACAAATCCCGTTCAAATCCGAGCCAGACACGCAATAAATGCTGCAAGCACACTTGCGCATGCGGGTTCATCACGGGAACCTCATCGCCCACGGGCAAGTCCTCAGGTTCGTTCTTTCCTTCGATCAATATTTCTCCATTGTTCATTTTTTCACCACCGTGAGTTGCATGTAGGTCGTGTTAAAACGACCACTCTCGGGAACAAAACAGAGGATACAATCACCCTCCTTGATGGTCACTTCGTCCGTACGAAGGAACTCATCGATCATGATAAACAGCGATGCGGCACCGGTGTTTCCTCTTGTGTAGAGGTTCGTCCACCACCGCTCCTCAGGAATACCAACGCCTGCAGCATCAAGCATGTCCAAAATTTTGCTTCGAAAATGGTGGCTGGAATAATGGCATAGGAAATGGTCAATCTCTGCAGGTTTGCTTACACCCTCTTGCACCAAACGGAGGTAACCGTCCACACCCATTCGGATGATGTTATCCAAAAGCCTCACCTCTTGGCGTAGAAGCAAAGCTCCCGCACGTTCTGCATCAGCATAGGTTTCGTAATCCTGCCACGTACGTTCATCATCAGGTCGGCCGGCTGAACCCACGCTCATGCAGGTGGGCAATGCGTGGGCGTGCGAGAAGCCACGCACCCAATCAATGCGAAGGCTGAATCCTTTGGGAGCCGGTGTGTTTTGGAGCAACAAAGCCCCTGCTCCGTCGGAAAGCATCCACCGAAGAAATTCAGTGTTGAAATCAATGCGTTTGGCTGCAAACGTCGATTCTGTCGCTGCTTCATACCGCTGTTTTTTGAGCAGGCGACTTGAGAGTTCGCTGGAAACCACCATCGCAGCCTCATGGTCACCCACCCGAAGGCTGTTCCAGGTCGCTTTTATGGCCATCATGGAGGAGGAGCAGATGCCGTGTGTCGTCAAGATTTCAATGGCAGGCAGGCCAAGGGACGCTTGAACCATGCTGGCCATACCTGGGGCAGGCAAATCGCCTTGGGTAGAGGCGACGGCCAGCATGCCAACCTTTTCCCGAGGTATGAAGGCACGGTCCAAGCACTGCTCAGCAGCGTTGGAGGCCATTTCCGTGTTGCTGTGAGTGGTCTTTTGGTTAGCATCGATGGCATAATGCCGGGTATCGATTTGATTCGCTTGTTGAATTTGAACACGCAGTGAGGAAGGTTGGCCGTTGACCATGCCGAGGATGTGTTCTACCTCGTTTCGAGGTATCGGGGGGCCAGGCAAGAACGCACCCGTGCTGGTGATGTAGACGCTCATGAGGGGATCACCTCGGGTTTTCCATGCTCCTTTTCATACCTGTAGCAACGCCACCACTCTTGCATGTAAGGGAACACAACGAAGATGGACATGACCACAATGTAGGTCGTAGCATAATTCCCAGATGACCCAAGAGGTTCCTGTCGCCATTCAAAGCCAAGTCCCCCAGACCAGTTGAAGGTCACCGTGTCAAGAAAAACATCCCATTTTCGAACGATGATAAGCAAGAGAAGGAAGAAAGGAAGTGTTGCGAGGTAATTATGAGCATGGACTTCCCAAATGGAAATTTCTCGTTTCCCAGTGGCAAAGTGAACGTCATAGTGGGCAACCAATTCATGAGCGATGAGCGCTGCGAAACAGAGCAACATGATGAGAACATTCACTTCAAAAACAAGAGAAAGAAGGACGGGAATTCCAATCTGAACGCCCATCACACAATGGATGTAGGCTTCATGGAGTCCGGATGTCTTTTCGATCTCGGTGTTTCGGTGGCACCACCAGTCCAACATACCGGCAATCCCCCAGAGAGGGAGCAACACGTACAACATCATATTCAGGACTAGGGTCGCCTCGTCCATCATCAGGCCTCGGCTCATCACCGACCTAATGGGATAAAAAAGATTCACCGGCGCGGCGTCGCCCTTTTAGAAACACCAGCGTGAGTCAATCCATCGGTTTTCCATCAACTACCGCACATCAAACAGTCGTCATCAGGACTGTCCAAGCTGCACGCAATGGCTTCGAGGCTATCAACATCTTCGGCTCGCTCAGCAAGGCCACCGACCGTTTGGTCGTCCTTGCTTGCTGCTTCGACGGTGAATTGAATCGCATCGGCAGCGGCCTTGGTTCGGAGATAATACATGCCGGTCTTCAGCCCTTGCTTCCAACCGTAGAAGTGCATTGATGTCACTTTGGCAGGATTGGCATCCACCATGTGAATGTTGAGCGACTGGCTTTGGTCTATGTATGCACCACGATCGGCGGCCATGTCGAGCACGTGCTTTTGCTTGATTTCCCAGGTCGTCTTGTAGAGGTCTCTGATGTATTCTGGGATGCGGTGAAGGCCCTGAATGGAACCCTTGTGGCGCAGAATATCGTCTTTCATCTCCAGGCTCCACATGTCTTCGGCGATCAGGTCTCGAACAAGGTGCTTGTTGAGCACAACGAATTCGCCCGACAAGGTTCGGCGAACATAGAGGTTGGAGGTGAAGGCCTCAAAGCACTCATTGTTGCCCAAAATTTGGGAGGTTGAGGCGGTTGGCATCGGAGCAAGCAAAAGCGAGTTTCGCATGCCCTTTTCCATGATTTCAACTTTGAGAGAATCCCAATCCCAACGTCCGCTGTGCTCGCCCATGCCCCAGAGGTCAAACTGTAGCAAACCTTGGCTGGCAGGTGAACCTTCGAAGGTGGAGTATGCCCCCTCGGCGGCAGCGGCGTCCTTGGACGCCGTGCAGGCAGCGAAGTAGATGGTTTCGAAAATGTCCTTGTTAAGGGCCCGAGCAGCAGGGCTCTCGAACGGAAGTTTCAGCATGGCGAAGACGTCCGCTAATCCTTGAACTCCAAGCCCGATTGGGCGGTGTCGCATGTTGGAATTCCGTGCTTCTTCAACAGGGTAGTAATTCACATCGATGACCCGGTTTAGGTTGCCTGTAGCATGGTACGTGACGTCGTAAAGAAGTTGGTGATCAAAGACACCGTCGCTCATGTTCACGAACTTGGGCAGCGCAATGGAGGCGAGGTTGCAAACAGCAACTTCGTCCTTGGCGGTGTACTCCATGATTTCAGTGCAGAGGTTGGATGACCGAATCGTTCCGAGGTTCTTCTGATTGGATTTCTCGTTCGCAGCGTCTTTGTACAACATGTAAGGTGTACCCGTTTCAATTTGAGCTTCGACGATCTTGTCCCAAACCACTCGGGCAGGAACGGTCTCTCGTGCCATGCCTCGGCGCTCATAGTCTTCGAACATGGCCTTGAATTCAGCGCCGTAGACGTCCTGTAGACCAGGGCATTCATTGGGACAGAAAAACGACCAGTCTCCGTTATCCTCGACGCGCTGCATGAACAGGTCAGGCGTCCACATGGCGTAGAAGAGGTCTCGAGCCCGCATCTCTTCTTTTCCGTGGTTCTTCTTCAGGTCAAGGAACTGAAGAACATCCGGGTGCCAGGGCTCAAGATAAACCGCAATGGAACCTTTTCGCTTACCGCCGCCTTGATCGACATAGCGAGCGGTGTCGTTGAACACACGAAGCATCGGAACGATGCCGTTGGACGTCCCGTTGGTGCCTTTGATGTACGAGCCCTTTGAACGAACGTGGTGAATCGAAAGGCCAATGCCTCCAGCCGACTTGGAAATCAGGGCACACTGCTTGAGCGTGTCGTAGATACCATCAAGGGAATCGTCTTGCATGGTGAGCAAGAAACACGAGGACATCTGTGGCATTGGTGTACCGGAGTTGAAGAGGGTTGGTGTGGCGTGTGTGAAGTAACCTTGGCTCATCAGGTCGTAGGTCTCAAGCGCTTTCTCAATGTTGGCGTGGTGGATGCCAACGGCCACGCGCATGAGCATGTGTTGCGGGCGCTCAGCAACCTCGCCGTCAAGTTTGAGCAGGTATGAGCGCTCAAGTGTCTTGAATCCGAAGTAGTCGTAGCTGTGGTCCCTGGAGTAGTCAATGCGGCTGTTGAGCAAGTCTGCATTGGCCATGATGATTTCGTAGACCTCTTGCGAGATGAGGGGGGCGTGTTTCTTGGATTCGGGGTCGATGTATTCTCGGAGGTCAGTGATGACATCGGTGAACAGTTCCTTTGTCGAACGGTGAAGATCATCGACGCAAATGCGCGCTGCCAGGCGGCTGTAATCTGGGTGGTGCGAAGCCAAGGAGGCGGAGGTTTCGGCGGCAAGTTGGTCCAATTCACGGGTTGTGACGCCGTCGTAGAGGCCTTCGATGGTCAACTTCGTGACGTGGCCAGGGTCAACCCAAACAGGGTTCAAGCCTTCGGCCAATTTCAACAGTTTTTCATGGATGGCATCAAACCGTACATCCTCTCGCTCGCCTTTTCGATTAACAACTTGCATGGCCATAACTCATTCCTCCTTCAGTGTTCATTTGAGAGCGTGATATCTTTCCTTGTACGCGTACGGTTCAAAAGTCTTCGTCCACGGAAAATCGTTGTTGGACGCTTCCGAGGGATGCGCTGTCCATGACACCTGCCTTTTGATACTCAGCCACACGCTTCTCGAAGAAGTTGGTCTTCCCTTGCATGGAGATCATTTCCATCCATGGGAACGGATTACCAACGTTGTAAATCTTTGAACAATCAAGTTGGACGAGGAGGCGGTCAGCCACGAACTGAATGTATTGTTGCATGAGGTCGGCGTTCATGCCAATGAGGTTGACAGGAAGGGCCTTGGTCACGAATTCAATTTCAATCTCCACGGCTTCTGCGATAATGCGGCGGATGACGTTCTCGCCGGCGCCTCGAATCAGCTTGCTATGAAGCAAGCAGGCAAAGTCGCAGTGAAGTCCTTCGTCGCGAGAAATAAGTTCGTTTGAGAAGGTCAAACCTGGCATGAGGCCACGCTTCTTGAGCCAAAAGATTGCACAGAACGATCCGGAGAAGAAGATGCCTTCAACCGCTGCGAAAGCGATGAGCCGCTCGGCAAAAGAGCCTCGCTTCCTTGAGAGCCAGCGCATGGCCCAATCGCCTTTCTTTTTGACCGATGGGACGGTTTCAAGTGCCTTGAAGAGGTGGTCCTTTTCTCGCTCATCATCGATGTAGGTGTCAATCAGCAGCGAGTAGGTCTCGGCGTGGATGTTCTCCATCATGATTTGGAACCCATAGAAGCACCTGGCTTCAGGCCAGCAAACTTCTGCGTTGAAATTGTCAACAAGGTTTTCGTTGACGATCCCGTCGCTGGCTGCAAAGAAAGCGAGGATGTGCTTGATGAAGTGCTGTTCGTCGTTGTTGAGGTTTTTCCAATCTTTTAGATCCTCTGCGAGGTCGATTTCTTCAGCGGTCCAAAAAGAGGCCTGCGCTTGCTTGTAGGATGTCCAGATGTCGTCGTGCTCAATTGGGAAAAGAACAAATCGGTCGAGGTTTTCCTGCAACATCGGTTCGATGTGTTCCTTTGACAAGTCAATATCCAATCCGTCGTCTTTGTTGTGTTCTATGACCATGACATGTTCCCTCCGTGAATTACGCTCGCGCTGGATTTTGTTTGCCTTCCTCGGACGCCTATAATATATCCCCTCTCGCATGGATTAAACCGGTCGGTTTGTGAAGCCACTGGAGGTAGCGTAAGCATCGGCGCAGTAACTCGTTTGGCAATCTGTTGTACATTGCTTATTTTTGATTTTAAAATTGCGTTTTTCATGTAAAAATCACCTTGTTTTCCACTGGAACTGCATGTGGGTGAAATCTTACATTATCCCAACAGTCAAAAAGGGATGTATGGTGAGTTGAACCATGCACCGAGTTTCCCTGGAAATCCCTTTTGCCCGACTTGACCAGCGCGCCGTCTTACCGACGCAAGGTTCAGCCCAAGCGGCAGGCTGGGATTTGTACGCCATCGAAGAGACCATGGTTCCAAAAGGGGCGTCTGTTATGATTCCAACGGGCTGGGCTGTCGCCATTCCAGAAGGATGGGAGGGGCAGATACGGTGTCGCTCTTCGCTTGGGAAAAAAGGAATGATCATGCCCAATGGACTTGGAACCATTGACTCGGATTACCGTGGAGAACTCAAGGTCTTGGCCACGTGGATTGGAGAAGGCGAATCCTTCACCGTGAACGCTGGCGAACGAGTCGCTCAGTTGCTGTTTGCGCCCGTGCCGCTTGTAACCCTCATCGAGACGACAGCCGAAGGCCTTGACACGACCGATCGAGGTCAAGGTGGATTCGGCTCATCTGGAAAATTCTGAAGACGTGTTGCCCATGATGGATGTCAGAGAGCTTGGCGTCGTCCCTTACGAAGACGCTCAAACACTGATGAAGGAACTCCAGCAGCAGCGAATAGACGGTCACATTCCAGATACTTTGCTCCTTTTGTCCCACCCTGAAGTGGTCACTGTAGGCCCACGCGCCCGAAACGACGGGATTCTTCCCCCATCCGATTACGAGACCGTTGGAGTTGACCGGGGTGGAGGCCTGACCTGGCATGGACCCGGCCAACTGGTTGGCTACCCGATTTTCAAGTGGGGCGAGCGCCAAGGAGAAGCCTCGGTTGCTGACATCATCCGGATCATCGAAGGCTGGCTCATCGACGCCTTAGCCGCCTTCGGCGTGGAGGGGGTGCGAGATGAGCGCATGCAGGGCGTTTGGGTTGACGGCCAAAAAGTCTGCAGCATCGGCCTTTCGTTCCTTCGATGGGTCTCACGCCATGGCTTCTCAGTCAACCTCAACACCCCCGCAGGCCGAGTGGAAGGCGTGGCGGGTTGTGGACTCGCAACCGAAACCACGACATCGCTTGCCCATCTCGGCTACGAGGTCGAAGCAGAAGCCTTTGTCCAAGCTCTCCTCACGGGTGTACGCTCAACCCTGACGTCATGAATACAGAGCGTATCTTCGTTCCAACTGTTTTCGCCACAGGCGCCTTGTCGGAGAAATCGCTAACAAGCACCCCGTAGGTTGGTCGTACATGGACGAAGAAGCGGACCAGGACATTGGCCGAGTCGTTGGATTCCAAACTGACGACATGATGTACATTGCCACCATCATCAGCATCGATGATAACGCCGATCAGTTCACCGTCCGCACGGAGGATGGACAAGAGCTCACCGGCCCGTTGGATGCTGTTTTTTTAGACCCAGAGAAGCGAATGGATGTATTGAACGAACGGTACGAACCCTTGGGTGGGGGAAAGTTTCGAGAAAAGCAACGTGAAGCGACGTCAAACTGGACGCCAGTGGCCGACCCAAGCTTGCGTGCCATCGCCATGACTGTCGGCAAAATCGCGGGGGCCATATTGGCCATTGGAATGCTCATTACTGTCTTCTCGTTCGGCGCTATCCTCACCCAAATTGATTCTGGGAACTGGGAAGAAGTCCAAGGTGTTGTGGTTGAGGCTTACGAAGGTCAAGATTGTTCAACCGATTCCGATGGGACCACCAGTTGCAGTTCCTACACTTCGGTGACCGTGGCCTACACTTACGAGGGTGAAAATTACACGACCAAAGACTACAGCGCATTGTCCGATGATTGGTACAACACTGCAGATTACTGGCTTAACAAGGCGTCTGTCTCGGTGTACGTCAATCCGGAACAGCCTTCTCAGGCTTTCCACATCCAAGGATGGGACGGTGTCCTCGAAGGGGCCTTTGTTCTCTTTTTCTTTACAGGAATCATTCTTGGAGGCTATGTGTTTGTGGTCGTACCGGTGTGGTTTGTTTACGCTAAGATTCAACGTCTCGCTGGAATCAAAGCTCCCGGGAAAAGCAAGCGAGAAACCGACGAATTGAGCACCGACGGCGAAACCGGCGACAACAAAGGTGAGGATGACCCCAGCAACGCTTCGCAGGACACGAACCCTGCTCAAGCAGGCGAGGACACAGCAGACGACGCTGCGCCCGTTGGAGACGCAAAACTCCAGGAAGAGAAGTTCTGGTGAAGGCTGCTGCAGCTGTACCTTGTTGCTTGACGCCACTGGGTAACAACCCGCATGCGACTAAATACAAAGGTGCAGATGCCGAATCATGGCAAGGGTTGTGATTGAGTGCGCTCATTGCGGCCAACCACTGAGCGTGCCTCAAAAAAGAGGAATCGTTGAATGCCCCAAGTGCGAACTCGACATTACGTTGGCGTTCAAACCAAGCGTGGTCAACACGCCCTCTTGGTTGAATAAAAAATTCGGTTTTCTGTTGATCGTTCTGGCCGTTTGGCTCCAGAACAACGTCATGTGGTTTCGAATCAACCTGAGTGCGAATCGGGATGTTCTTGAAGGATTGACATCCATGTTGTGCTTTGCGGGAG
>CEWG01035578.1_pt1 | contig 14801 bp, 17 predicted proteins | sample 361411 | NCBI WGS metagenome assembly CEWG01 (sample SAMEA2622173, study PRJEB7988) | marine metagenome | biome: marine biome (ENVO:00000447); feature: surface water layer (ENVO:00002042); material: "saline water (ENVO:00002010), including plankton (ENVO:xxxxxxxx)" | depth 5 m | reverse complement strand
GAGGACTCAGCAATAATTACACCTGCAATTGCATCCCCGGCATATTTAAGGGAACTTGCTCCTTTTATAACAGAAATCTTATCGATTGAATTAATATCAATACTAGGGGCATGTTCAACTCCCCAATTTTGATCTTCAATTCGACTATCATTATTTATTAAAATAACTCGGCTACTATGAAGCCCATTTACAACCGGTTTAGAAAGATAACTTCCAGAATTTAAACTGCTTACTCCAGAAATTGTTGTCAAAACATCTGCTAGTGTTTTACTGTTGTAATCATCAAGTATTTCTTTTGAAACCTTATTTTCAAATAACGACTGTGAAATATTCTTTGAGTCAGAAGTTAACATAACCTGCTCAAGTTCATTAAAATGATGTTCTAGTCTTACTTTTCTATTTACATTTTTTTTTAAGTCAACATCAACTTTAACAATCTTACACTCATCGTGAGAAATTTCCAATGTGTAAATGTCATTACATAAGTTTTCAAACTTGTATTTACCAAATTCATCAGAAATACCTATCGCATCAATATTTTTAATTTCGATTCTAGCATCTTTTAGCGGACTACCATCGTGTAGATCTACAACCTCAAGTGAAAGGGAGTAGTTACAATTTTGAGAATATAGATAACCGTTATTAAAAAGAAAAAGGGAAAAGAAAAATAGTGCCGATTTCTTGATGAAACCAGCACAATTTTTTAACAATTTTAAATTCATTAAAATTTATTCTACAACAACATCAAATGTCACTTCAATATCGGTTTCGCCTCCAGCAGTGGAAAGACCATCATTTGGTTTTTCAGGTTCATGGACTAAAGTGATAGTCAATGTTCCTGATCCAGCTGATCCAGCTACTAATTCGAAATGAACTCCTAGAGGATTTCCGTTAGAGTCAGCGTCCATAGCTTGAGCTACTACGTCTAATCCACCACCCGCGGTAAAAAATACTTGATGCTCATCAGCTTCCTCCATAACTTCTTCAGTAATATCCTCAGCAGGACTTTCCAATTCATTTAAAAATTCAACCATCCCAGTATATGCAGTGCCAGAATTTATTGTACCACCTGTGACTACAGGTTGATTTGGGCCTTCACCATCATTGTCTACAGATGACATTGTAACGGTTCCTGAACCATCTTGTGCAACTAAAGTTACGTTCATTGTTGTTATCACTTCTTCTTCGTTAACCGGGTCTGGTGTATCGTCATCATTATCACAAGAGAAGTATAAAAAAGGTATTGCCAATAAGGCATATTTAAAAATTTTCATAGTTTTTAATTTATAAGTTTATTAATTATTTGTTTAGCGATTTTGATCGCTTATAGGCAAGTATTATTATCAAACAACTGGCGGAGCTCTTAAATTAAAAGATCTTAAGTTGCTTGATTTTGGAAAATCAATAAAATCAATGACTAATTCATCTATTGAAACCAAATTATAATTAAACTCTTTGAAATTTGTAAAACTATTTTCTGTATTATTTAATAGAAAACATACAGAACAGTCATTTTCCAACTGATGAAAATGTAATATAATTTCATCACACGGTTTGTGGTCCTCAAAAATATAGTGAGCAAAACCAATGATACTTGGATATAAAACAAGTATAGAAAGAATAAGACTGTTTATTTTTTTCACATCCTAAAAATATAAAATTTATATTATTTTGTTTATAGAATTAATTGCTTTTTTTAGCCTCTCTTCCCTACTTCCGTTAATCACAACAAAAGGGATATTATTTCGGATTAATTCGTTTTTAAAAATTAAAAAGGATTCATTTCTTTCATTTGGCTTATCTCTTAAATCATCCTTTTCCCACGGGATATCGGTATCTGTCAAAAGGTATAAATCGTAATAATTTGATAATGCATATTTTTCTAAAATGGGATCACACTTGCCTCCATAATAATATTTTGAATAAACCATTGTTTCAAACAAATTTGTGTCACAAATTAAAAGAGATTTAGAATTTTTAGCATATTTATTTTCTGACTTCATTTGACCAACTGCTATTGGAAGTATATCTCTAGGTTCACAAATTCTACCTTCTGTATCCCATATATTTTGCAAAAATTCTCGTGCATACTCTGGAACCCAATCAACTTTATAATAATTTGATAATTCAATTGCCAAAGTTGTTTTTCCTGACGACTCTGGTCCATAGAGTACAACCTTTTTACATTTTGAGTTTACTTGTCTAAGCTTTTCTTCCATTCTATGTATCCTTGAATTGCCAATATTGTAAAAATAATATATTGTAATGACAATATTCCTAAGCCTCTATATGCATAAAGTGGAACAGTGATAATATCTGCAATAATCCAGAAAATCCAGCTTTCAAGCTTTTTATTTGCCATCAGCCACATAGCTACGAAGAAAAGACCAGATGTGAATATGTCAATGTAATTAGGTATAGCAATTTCGTTTATGTTAAATTTATAAACACTGTAAGTAATGAAGACGGTAAATGTAAAAAGTAAAATTGTAAGCCATATATCTTCTTTAGAAAATCTTGCTATTTTAACCAGATATCTATTTTTGTCTTTTCTTGACCAATTCCACCACCCATATAAACTCATTAATGAATAATATACATTCATCATCATATCACCAAAATATTGAGCCTTGTATAGTAAATAAACGGTTATGACCGTACAGATAATACCAGTGGGGTATACAAGAATATTTTCCTTCTTTGCATAAATTACACTGATAATTCCAAAGAAAAAAGCTAAAAATTCAAGAAATATATCAATTTTTGAGTGGCTTAAATATGCATTAATAAAAAAATCATACAAATCTACCATTAGTCTTGAATTACATACGCTAAGGTATAGTTTTTGTGAATTTTATAATATGAGTCATAAGAATAAATCTCATCTTTATTCAAATACCAGGATTTGGTATAATTTCCCTTGCAATTTAGTGGGAGAACCAATATGTTTTTTCTAAAATCAATCTCATTTGTTCTTAATGATTTAAAAATACTCTCTTTTATGTTCCAATAAATAAGAAGTATTTCCCTGGAATTTTTAATAGGGTAATTTAATTCTGTTTCAAGAAACTTATCTTTTATTTTTAAAATTTTATCACTGATTATTTCAATATCAATTCCAACTTTTTTATCGCTTATAATCACCGCTGAAAAGTTGCCAGAATGTGTAATAGAGATGTTTTGTTTAGAATTAGATTGAGGCTTACCAAATTTATCATATTTAACGGCTTGATCATCTATTAAAAGTTCTTTAAAAATTCTTCTAACGGCTAGAAACTGTTTTTTATGAATTTCTGATTTTCTTTTACCAAGTTTCTCTGATGAAATTTCACTCAGATCAAGTCCAGATTTCAAATTTTCAATAGTTTCAATAATCTCCCATACAATTATCCTGGTGTTTGGAAATGAATTTAAATCTTGAATAATCGGCATAGGAGCATTAATTCTACTTTTAAAGATAATTCAAGTACATAAAAAAACCTCTTGATTTGAAGAGGTTTTTTTACTTATGTTATTCTATGCCTTTGGATCAGGCCCCCATTTATTGTCTTCTTTTCGACCTTCGGTACAATATAAAAATATCAACCATATTACTCCTATAAAGGGAATTAAAAATAGCAGGTAAAACCAGCCAGATTTACCAACATCGTGTAATCTTCTTACAGCTACCGATAATCCAGGTAAAAAATGTACTAATCCACAAACGGTATATAACCATCCATAACCCATACTAATCTCACCCAATGGACCTGCATCCATCATGAAAACTGTACCTAAAACATTATCAAGAGTTGTACAACCTAAGAGTATAATTATATATACAAGAGTAAACATCCAATACTCTTTTCTCCTTGCGCGACCGTTAAAATTTACGTAATTATCACGCATTACTTTTAAATACCATTCCATATTTTTTAATTTGATTTGTATAAAATTACAAAAATAGAAGAAGCTGAACTACAAATTAAGTCAGACAAAAGAATGTCTAATAAGTATTTGTTATGCAGGAACTATAGAAACAAAAGACTTGTTGTCTTTCTTTTTAGTAAACTTAACAAAACCGTCTATTCTGGCATGAAGAGTGTGATCTTTACCTAAGTAAACATTTTCACCAGGATTGTGAACGGTTCCTCGCTGTCTTACAATAATGTTACCAGCTTTTGCAAGCTGACCACCAAAGATTTTAACGCCTAATCGTTTCGATTCTGATTCTCTACCGTTTTTAGAACTACCTACTCCTTTTTTATGTGCCATTTTCTATGTGTTTAACTTAGAGCTTTTATTAAATCAGCCTTTTTCATTGAAGAAATCCCAGAAATTCCTTTTTCTTTCGCGATTTTCTTAAGGGCAGCCACAGAAAGTTTGGATATATCTTGTTTTGCATCTTCAGAAACTTTATCGTTTGTGGCTTTTTTCTTGGGTTGTACTTTTTTTGATTCTGTTTTTTTTGATGCAGATTTTTTAGAAATACCTGTTAAAATATCACTAATTTCAATTTCGGTAATTGCTTGACGATGGCCGTTTTTGACCTTATATCCTTTTCTTCGTTTTTTCTTAAAAACAATTACTTTATCTGATTTTAAATGCTTTAAAACCTTGGCATCAACTTGAGCACCAGAAACATTTGGTGTACCAACGGAAAACTTAGTTCCGTCGTTGAGCATTAATACATTGTCAAATGAAACCTTCTTACCTTCATCAACTGCTAATCTGTTAACAAAGAGCTTTTGGTTCTTTTCAACTTTAAATTGTTTTCCTAAAATCTCAACTATTGCGTACATTTTTATCTTTAAAAGCGAATGCAAATATAAAGCTAATTAGCAAATCAACAAATTTTTATAAAAATTAAATTTTAAGGGATATTTAAATATTTTTTAACATTAATTAATCAACTTAACACTATATTTACCCCGAAAATTTTTATTTAAAACTTACAGTAAATCAAATTAATATGAAAAATAGTTTTTTATTCAGTTTTCTTTTGTTCATTTCTTTAGGATTTAGCCAACAGGTTGATTTTACAGAATTTGATCTTGAAAACGGATTACACGTGATACTTCATAAAGATAATACAGCTCCGGTTGTTATAACTTCAGTTATGTACGATGTTGGTGGTAAGGACAGAGAGGATGGTCGAACTGGATTTGCACATTTCTTTGAACATTTGTTATTTGAAGGTTCTGAAAATATTGGAAGAGGTGAATTTATGAAAATTATACCTGCAAATGGAGGTACATTTAACGCAAATACTTCTCAAGACAGAACTTATTATTATGATATATTTCCGTCTAATAAACTTGAACTCGGCCTATGGCTAGAATCGGAAAGAATGCTACATCCTGTTATTGATCAGGTTGCTGTTGATACCCAAAACGAGGTAGTTAAAGAGGAAAAAAGACAAAGTTATGATCGTCCATATGGAAAACTATTGAAGGTTCTTTGGGAGAGTTTATTCAAAGTCCACCCATATAAAGATGAAAATATTGGCAGGATGGAAGATCTTGACGCAGCAACTCTGGATGAGTTTATGGCATATTTTGACAAATATTACAGTCCGGATAATGCTGTTTTAGTTGTTGCAGGAGATATTGAAATTGAAGAGACTAAATCACTGGTATCGAAATACTTTTCTGAAGTCAAAAAAAGACCTGGATTTACAAGAAATTTCCCTAAAGAAATACCAATTACAGAAACAGAGAAAGTAGTTGCCTTTGATAAAAATATTCAAATCCCAGCTGTTTTAGCTGCATATAGAATGCCAGGAATGGCAGAAAGAGATGCTTTCGTACTGGACATGATTTCTACCTATTTAAGTGGTGGAAAAAGCTCTGTTTTATATAAAAAACTTGTTGATACAAAAAAACTTGCTCTTGAAGCTAGTGCTATTAATCTAGGTCAAATGGATTATAATATGTTCGCGTTTTTTGCTCTTCCATTAGGCGAAACAGAGTTAGATACTTTGTTAGAAGAGATCGATGAAGAAATTGTAAAAATGCAAAATGAGCTGATTTCCGAAAGAGATTATCAAAAATTACAGAACAAATTTGAGTCACAATTTGTAAATTCTAATGCTAGTGTTGAGGGAATTGCAAGCTCACTGGCTACGTATTATCTTCTTTACGGTGATGTTAATTTAATCAATGAACAAATCGATATCTATCGTTCTATTACTCGAGAGGAAATACAAAGTGTAGCTCAGAAATACCTAAGTCCAAATCAAAGAATTGAAATAGAATATTTGCCTGGTGAAGAAACAGGTGAAGAATAAAAAGTAAAAAAAATGAAAAAAATTATTTTAACATTAATAGTATTGGCATTTTCCTTTAATATAAATGCTCAATTAGACAGGTCGGTTATGCCACTTGGTGGTCCGTCTCCAAAGATCAAACTAGAAAAACCAAAAGAGTTCAAATTAAAAAACGGGATTAGGGTACTGGTTATAGAAAATCATAAATTACCAAGGGTTAATTATTCGATGATATTTGACAGAAATCCTATAGTTGTCGGAGAAAAAGCTGGAGTGATTTCCCTTCTAGGTTCTATGTTAGGTAACGGGACAACAACGATGCCAAAAGAAGAATTCAATGATGAAGTGGATTTTCTTGGTGCTAACATAAATGTCGGTTTTGGCTCTGGATATGCCTTTACACTAACAAAAAATAACGAAAGGGTTCTTAACCTTTTTTCAGATGCTATTATTAACCCTCTATTAGCTGAAGAAGAATTTGACAAAGAAAAAGAAAAATTATTAGAAGGCTTAAAGAGTCAAAAAAAGGATATTGATGCTATTGGTGGAAGAGTTGCAGATGCACTTTCATACGGAAAAGAACATGCGTATGGTGAATTTATTTCAGAACAAACAATTAATAATGTTACTTTTCAAGATGTTTTAGAATACCACCAAAAGTATTTTGTTCCTAACAATGTCTACTTAGTAGTCATTGGAGATGTAAATTATAAAAGTATCAAATCATTAGTGGCTGAAAATTTTGGAGTTTGGAAAAAAGGTAAAAGTTTTACAGACCCTATACCAACCTTAACAGAAAATGTTTCTCTTACCGAAATTAATTTTGTAGACTTATCAACGGCAACTCAGTCTGCCATTCAGGTAACAAATAATGTTAATTTAAAGATGACTAGTGAAGATTATTTTGCCGGATTGATGGCTAATGACATTCTTGGTGGTGGCGGTGAAGGATATTTATTTAAAAATTTGAGGGAGGATAAAGGATATACTTATGGTGCTTACTCTAGTTTAGGCTCAAATAGATTTGGCGTTTCTAAATTCAGCGCAGGGGCAAAAGTAAGAAATATGGTTACTGACAGTGCTGTCTCAGAAATTGTTAAAGAAATTTCAAGGATAAGATTAGAAAAAGTTGACTCAGAATTACTAAAAAATGCTAAGGCTAAATATGTAGGATCTTTTATCAGAAATGCAGAAAATCCTCAAACGATTGCAGGTTACGCATTGAATATCAAATTAAATGACTTACCAGACGATTATTATGAAACTTATTTAGAAAACATTAATTCAGTTTCAGAAGCAGATGTTAAAAAAGCTGCAAATAAGTACTTTAAAATTGCCAACAGTAGGATTATAGTAGTTGGAAAAGGTAGTGATGTCATAGCTAATTTAGAGGAGGTAGGATTTCCGATAAATTACTTTGACCAGTATGCTAATCCTATTGCAAAACCAATATTTAACAAAGCTATTCCTGAGGGATTAACAGCTCAGGACGTCATTAATAAGTATATTAATGTCGTTGGTGGTGAAGCAAATTTAAAGGCGATAAGTACCATAGTTATGAAAGCTGACGTTACTATTCCCGGAGCTCCTTTTGTACCTGAGGCAACAATGAGACAAAAGTTTCCTAATAAATATTCTCAAAAAATTGAAGCCAATATGCAAGGTCAGAAAATTACTATAACAAAAACAACGTTTAACGGAGAAAGAGGATATTCTGAGGTGCAGGGACAAAGAATTGATTTTGATGAAAATCAGCTTGATGAAAGCAAAAAAATCAAGGGGATTTTTGAAGAGCTATATTTTGAGCCTGGAGAGTTAGAATTAGTGAGTATTAATTCTGTAAATGACGAAGATGCTTACAAACTTAAAGTTACTATTGACGGTAAAGAATCTCACAGATATTATTCTGTTGAAAGTGGTTTACTATTAAGTACTGAAGAAACAGATGACAACAATAATGTAAATACTACAAATTACAGTGATTACCAATCGGTAAATAATGTAATGCTACCTTTCTTTATGGAGTTGCCTGGGCAAAAACTGGAATTCAAAATGACAAGTATAGAACTCAATAAAGAACTAAAAGATTCTAGTTTCTAGAATTATTTTTTTTATTAGTAAGTATTACCCCGATAATAATCACTGCTGTTGCTATCAACTGATTTAGAGAAAATTTCTCTCCGTCAACTATACCCCAAAAAATTGATATTACAAGCATAGAATATGTTACAGAAGAAGCGAATACTGGACTCGAAATTTTGATCAACTTATTAAAAATAATTTTTGCCAGTGCCGTTCCAAATAAAGCCAATATAAATACATAAATTAAAGACATTCTTATCACTGGGTTTCTAAGGCTGTCAAATTGGAAATCAGAAAATAGAAAAATCAAAAAAGCCGGAATAATAATAGCAGTAAAGTGCCCAACCGTAATTGTAAGTGCTGAAAGATGTTGCAAATATTTCTTTATAATATTTACATTTAAAGCATATAAGAATGAGCATAAAATTACAAGCCCTGCATAATAATAATTTTGATCAGGATTAACTTTCATTCCAGAAGTAATTAGTAAATAAGTTCCAAAAAATCCAACAAGCACCCCAATAACTTGTCTTTTGGTTGTTTTAACCTTAAATATAATCATCCCCAAAATTAGGGTATTGAGGGGTACAATCGAATTAATTATTGAAGCAACTGAACTATCAATCTCAGTTTCTGCAAATGCAAAAAGAAAGGCCGGAAAAAAGCTTCCAAGGAAAGCTGAAATAACAATCCATTTCCACTCTATAAGTTTTATGTCATATATTTTTTTCCAGGCAAAAATGAAGATAATCAAAGAAGAAAATATTATCCTTAATGATCCTAACTGGGAAGCCTCTAATCCTATTAGGCTTTTCTTAATTAAAATAAAAGAACTCCCCCAAATCACCGAAAGGGAAATTAAATAAAACCACTTATTTAATTTCATTTTTATAATCCCAATTTAAGGTTTCAAATAAAACTAACATATCTTTTTTGATGTATTGGATTGAAGGGTAAATTGAATCATATTTTGATTTTTGATTCAAATTTAGCGAACCGGATATAAAATTTGAAATACTATCTGTCATATAAAACTGAATTGGTGATGCAACATCACCACGTAGTTCAAAAAGTTTGCCAAAAACCCTGTTTTTAGTATTTTCATATTCCTCCATTAGGACACCATTTGATTTTTTTGAATGGGTATCTAAAATTGAATAAAAGTCTGATAAATTGTTTTCAATACCCTTAAAATTTCCGATTGTATCATTTAATATATCAATAGTCATACTGTGATTTGGATAAAAAAATGAGAAACCTTTTAAACCATCATATTGAATTTTTACATTATTACTATTATAATAAAACCCTATTGATGTGTTGATTATATTATAGTTTTTATAATCTGGCTTGTTAAATTCTATTCTTAAAAAAGCTTCTTGTTTAGGCAGCTCGTTTGTATCACATGATAAAATTAAAATACTAAATAGGAGATAAAATATTTTCATTAGTTAATAATAATTTTGATTTTTGAAATTCTTTTATTGCCTATTGATTCAATTTGAAAAACCAAATTTTTATAACTGATTTTTGAATTGATTTTTGGAAATTTATTTGAAATTTCTAAAACAAAACCTGCAATAGTCTCTGCTTCACCCATAAAAGAATCAAATACCCTATAATCAATTCCAGTAATTCGTACTATATCTCTAATACTGGTCTTACCTTCAAAAATATATTTATTATTATCAATCTTTGAATATGAAATATCTTCATCATCAAATTCATCAGTAATATCTCCAACGATTTCTTCAATTACATCTTCCAATGAAACAACCCCACACGTATTGCCTTCATTGTCTAAAACTACAGCTAAATGAATTCTTTTTTCTTGAAATTCCAAAATAAGCTTATCCAGTTTTTTATCTTCTGTAACAAAAAAAGGTTCTCTTAATTTTTTTTTCCAGTTAAAATTATCCATTTCAATATAAGGTAATAGGTCTTTGACATGAAGTACTCCAACTATAGATTCAATATTCTGCTTAAAAACAGGAATTCTTGAATACTTACTTTTTGATATTTTATCAATGACATCTACAAAAGAACTGTCGATTGAAATCGAATAAATTTCATTTTTCGATTGCATTATATCGCTAGCATTATTATTTCCAAAAGTCACAATACCGCGAAGAAAATCTTTCTCCTCATTATCACTAACTTCAGTTTCAGTAATTTCCAGGGCATGTGAAATTTCGTTGATATTTATTGTTGAAGTTTTAAATTTTAGCTTACTATTGATAAAAGAGGAAAAAAATTGCATTGGAATACTTACAGGACTAAATATAAAATCAAGAAATTTTAATATTCCTGCGATCATTCTTGAAAACTTAACGTTATTTCTTGATGCATATATTTTTGGCAAAATTTCACCAAAAAATAAAATAAGAAAAGTTGCAAAAATTATTTCAAAAATAAATTTTATAACAGGTGAAGAAACATTCTGAAATAAATCGTTTCCGATATTACTGAATAGAATAACTATCGCAATATTGATCAGATTATTTGTTATTAATATGGTTGCAAGTAATTTTTTTGGTTTTTCAAGTAAAGACTTTACAATTTTAATAGAGCTTATGTCAATATTCTGATCTATTTGTTTCTTTGTCAATGAAAATAAAGCAACCTCAGAACCTGAAATTAATGCAGAGGATACTAATAAAAGAGCCAACAGAAAATAATTCGCTGAAAAACTAAATTCGAAAAAATTTAAAAATAAAATCAATGAAAATAAATTTTGCTTCTAAAAAGGAAGGTCATCAGACTCATCGTTTGTTACAACCGTAGTTTCTTGTTGCTTATTATGAGTGGGTTTATTTACGTCAGTTGATTCATCTACACCTTCACCTTTATTAGATAAAAAAGTAAATTCTGTACAATTAATTTCAGTAGAGTACCTGTCATTACCTTTGTCATCCTGCCACTTTCTGGTTTTGATTCTTCCCTCTACATATACCTTGTCTCCTTTAGATAAATATTTTTCACAAATTTCTGCTGCCTTATTTCTTAAAACAATATTATGCCATTCAGTATTTGAAACCCTTTCATTGGTTTGTTTATTCATATATGTTTCATTTGTTGCTAGCGGGAACCTTCCTACACATCCGCCATCTTCAAACCTATGTATTTTAACATCATCCCCCAGGTGACCAATGAGCATGACTTTATTTAGAGTACCAGACATAATTTTTTTTTCTAATTTACCATTTTAACTTAACAAATACTTACTTTGTCTCCATATTTTTCTATAAACTTATGCATAAGCTTTGACATTGGATATTGATCAATCGAGTCTACAAATATTCCGTCACTTATATTAGTTTTATTATTTACTAACCAGAATCTAGACTTAATATTAAGATGAGATAATTTGTGTTGTATAAACTCAGAGTTAATTAGTTCCATTTCGATTGAATCAAGTTTAAATTTTTCTGAAAAAAACTTATTGATCATTTCTTTATTTGAATCAGAGTTAGATTTGTGTACAGGAAACTGATATAAATTTTTCCAAATTCCATCGTTTATTCTCTCAATTAAATTTTGGTTTTTATTATTAATGATCACATAGTCCAAAAACAAATTTTTAATTTTTAATTTTTTGCTTTTCACAGGAAACTTATTAACCGATTTTTTTGCATACGCAATACAATTTTTTGACATTAAACAAGATGAACATAATGGGCTAGCAGGTTTACAAACAATAGATCCAAAATCCATCAAACCCTGATTGTAGTCTCCGTATCTTTTTTTTGGCATTAATTCGTTTGCTATACTTTTAAAAACCTTTCTTGAACCATTAACATCGATTGGAGCATCAATCTCAAAAATTCTGGAGATTGTTCGAAATACATTACCGTCAAGAACCGGGTGTTTTTTTTCAAAACATATGGACGAAATTGCACTTGCTGTATAATCGCCAATTCCCTTAAGTTTTATAAGTTCTTCGTATGATTCAGGAAACCGAGATCCAAGCTCACTGTATATATATTTTGCAGTAAAATGTAAATTTCTTGCTCTTGAATAGTAACCAAGCCCTTGCCATAGCAATAAAACATCCTTTTCATCAGAAATTGCAAGAGATTTTAAATCTGGGAATTTAGAAATAAATCTGTTATAATAATAAATCCCTTGTTCCATTCTTGTTTGTTGTAGAATGATTTCTGAAATCCATATGTTATAAGGGTTTTTTGTCCTTCTCCAGGGAAGATCTCTCTTATTCTTATCGTACCATTTTAAAATTAACTTATTGAAATCCATACAGATAATATACACCAGTAAAGTTAATAGATAGATCCAATAAATTAAATTTTATTCCAATTAAATATTGAAGTAAAAAATACATATATTTGCAGCCATTGTTGAATTATTAATGATAAAAATAAATTGATTTATGACAAAGGCTGAAATTGTAGCGAATATTTCTAATAAATTAGGGATTGAAAAAGTTGACGTACAACTTACGGTTGAATCACTGATGCAAGAAATTATCAATTCATTAGAAAATGGTGAAAATGTATATCTGAGAGGATTTGGAAGTTTTATTGTAAAGAAAAGAGCTGAAAAAACCGCAAGAAATATCAAAAAAAATACAACCATTAAAATACCCGCTCACAACATTCCAGCTTTTAAACCATCAAAATTTTTTGTTGATGGGGTTAAAACGAAATTAAAAATTAACTAAAATATAATTTATGCCTAGCGGAAAAAAACGTAAAAGACATAAAGTGGCTACTCATAAGAGAAAAAAGAGACGAAGAGCTAATCGTCATAAGAAGAAGGACTAAATCATATTCTATCTTCTAATTATCATTAATAACAACTTAAGTTCTTTGAAATATATTCATAACACGTTGTAATAATAACTTTTACAACATATGAATTGTTGTAACCTATATAATAATCAGCATAAATGCAAAAAATTGATAAAATGAATAAAGAATTGCTAATTCGTTCAAGTTCAAACAATGTTGATTTTGCCTTACTTAAAGACGGTAAGCTTATCGAATTTCATAAAGATAATGACAACACAAAATTTTTAGTCGGTGATGTATATTTAGCAAAAATTAGAAAAACAATGCCTGCATTAAATGCAGCGTTTGTTAATGTTGGATACAAAAAAGATGCTTTCCTTCATTACCACGATTTGGGACCAAAAGTTTCTACCCTTCAAAAATTTATCAAGGGTGTTGGTTCTGGAAAAATTAAAAGTGCCTCTTTAAAAAACTATAAATTTGAAGATGAGATAGATAAAGACGGAGCCATTGGTGACGTATTAAGTTCTAATCAATCTGTACTTATTCAGATTGTAAAAGAACCTATTTCTACAAAAGGACCAAGAGTTACATCTGAACTATCAATCGCTGGTAGATTTCTTGTACTTGTTCCATTTTCAACTCGAATTTCTATTTCTCAGAAAATAGAGGATAATAAAGAAAAAGATAGATTAAAGAGACTGGTTAAAAGTATTACACCCAAAGGATTTGGTGTTATTGTCAGAACCGTTGCTCAAGGCAAAAAAGTTGCAGAACTTGACAAAGATTTACAAAATCTTTATAGTAGATGGATCGCAATGTGTAAAAAAATCAAAACAGTGAATATCCCCGGAAAAGTCATGGATGAAATGAATATTTCATCAAAGATTCTTAGGGATTTGTTTGATGAAAGTTTCACATCAATATTAGTAGATGATGAAGCCTTGCATATCCAAATTAAAGATTATGTGCAGAAAATTGCACCAAAAAAAGAGTCAATAGTAAAACTTTACAAATCAAAAGTTCCGATTTTTGAAAAATTTGGAATTGAGCGACAAATTAAAACTTCATTTGGTAAAAATGTTTCGATGACTAAAGGATCATATTTGGTTATAGAGCATACGGAAGCACTTCACGTCGTTGATGTTAACAGCGGAAACAGATCATCCTCGTCTAAAAATCAGGAAGAATCTGCACTCGAAGTTAACCTGACTGCTGCTACTGAAATTGCAAGACAATTAAGATTAAGAGATATGGGAGGTATAATTGTAGTAGATTTTATCGACCAAAATAAGGCTGAAAACAGAAAAAAATTGTTTAATCACCTTAAATCTGAAATGCAAGAAGACAGAGCTAAGCATAAAATTCTTCCACCTAGTAAATTCGGTTTAATTCAAATCACTAGACAAAGAGTTAAGCCAGAAATGAATATAAAGACTAGGGAGGAAAACCCAAGTAATAACAATGGGAATGAAGTTGAAGCGCCTATAGTTTTAATTAATAAAATATCTGAAGATATTGAAACGCTAGTTAATAAAGGAAAAACTAATATTTATCTAAATATTCATCCTTTTATAGCTGCTTTTCTAGAAAAAGGATATCCCTCAATTAGATTAAACTGGTATTTTAAGTATAAAAAATGGATTAATATTATTCCAAGAGATGCATATAAGTACCTTGAATATCATTTCTTAGATGAAAATGGTAGATCTTTATAAAAAAAA
>CEWG01098452.1_pt1 | contig 14823 bp, 36 predicted proteins | sample 361411 | NCBI WGS metagenome assembly CEWG01 (sample SAMEA2622173, study PRJEB7988) | marine metagenome | biome: marine biome (ENVO:00000447); feature: surface water layer (ENVO:00002042); material: "saline water (ENVO:00002010), including plankton (ENVO:xxxxxxxx)" | depth 5 m | reverse complement strand
TTGATTAGTTTGAAAGTTGATTACTATATTATAGTGTAACCAAAAAATAAAGAAGATGAGTACAAAAGAAAATATAGAACGTTTTGATTCCTACGGTGAGGAAATTGCAGAGTTTGCTAATCTTGTGAAAGATGGGATTTACAAAGGATGGGAGTTTGAAGGTAGTGGTGAATTCGATATAGAGCAAATAGAAAAAATATTACAAAATGCTAAAGAAGATAAAGCATTGTCAGAGTCAGACTTAACAATTCTTTGTGACTTTGGGGAAGACACAATTGACAAAATCAGAAATCAACAAAAATTAATAAAATAATTTTTGATTAGTTTGAAAACTGATTACTATATTATAGTGTAACCAAAAAAAACAAAAATGATTTTCAATAAAGAAAGAGCAAAACAATTAGAAGCAAGGATACTTAAATTAGGTCAAGTTCACAAAAAACTACATTCCCAGCAATTCCCAAAGGATGGAACTGAAGGCGAGTACATGGTAAATCAAAAGTTAAGAACTTTATTCTATGATAGAAAAAAAGAAGAGTTAGGCACAGATGATAGACATACAATCTTCTCATTACCCGATGCACCTTTAGAGTGGGATGATACTCCAAGTGTAATAAGAATAAGAAGAGTTGCTACTATAATCCGAAAGTTGAGAAAAGAATTACTTGCCATAAATTACTATAATGCAGTAATGAATTCTAAAAATAGTGCTACTGAAATGATTCGTCAAGCAATTGATACTATTAACGAATATGACTATGCAAGATTTGGTCAAGACATAGAGATTGACAATTTATATCCAAAGTCAGAAGAAGAAATTGCAGAAGAGAAAAGGTTGAATTCTTTAACCCCCCTCGGAAAGTTAAAAGACAAAGAGGCAAACTATCATTTGGGAAGAAACGCAGAAGCAAACACAAAATGCCACGAGATGGTCGTTGATATTTGTGAGAAAATTGTAAGTGGAGATTTGGTATCGAAGTCGGACATTGAATGTGAGATTAAAGAATTAACTGATGAGGTTGGAAAATTGTCAAACATTGTAACTGACACAGAGTCAATGGATGCAATTCATTTTCAGATAAACAAAATCATTAAACACGTTCAGAGCAAAAACAAGTTAGAGGTTTTATAATATTTTTTGGTTACACAGTAGAGGAGAGAGAGGCAACTTTAGGGTTGCCTTTTTTTTGTGCCATACTTTTTCAAAGAAGAAAGGTTCACCTTCACCTGCTGCACCAGGGGTCCCCTGAACAGGAGTTTTTTTTGATTATTAGATATACAATAATATTACACTATTATTACAAAACATTCTAATTAATTTCTGCAAAAATGTTGTAATTATATTGTATACCCTAACCCAGCATTTTCATGAAGACGGGCTTCCCGGACGGCGGGGAAGGGCTTCGTTTCTGTGTTGTAAAAATGTTTGATGTTTTTTGATTAGTTTGAAAGTTGATTACTATATTATAGTGTAACCAAAAAAACAAAAATGAAAAATCCAATTACCATTACTATTTTATGTATAGCATTAGTTGTGCTATCATCTTGTTCTGCAAGTGTAAATAAAAAGGAGAATACTCCTTCGCTTGTAGAGTGTACTTACAATACTCCACAAGGAGAGTACACTACCGAATTGCCTCTTGTTGTAATTCAGAAGTATGGACAAAATACTAACAAGAAAAAATAGTAATTATGATTTACAAAATGCAATTAGACGAAGTAGAAGAATTGAACTTATTGGAGAAAGAGTTGTTTCATAGCAACGGAATACCCAAGAAAGAAGTTTGTGAAAACAATGTGAGAAAAGTTGTAAGACTAAAACATTTGTGGAACAAGAAACAAGAATTGCGATTAGCAAGTTTGAATTAAAACTAGAGGTGCTGAAAGGTGTATAATACGAACCCTGTTGAAACATTATGTGGGAAGCCAAAACTTAAATTAAATTTTGAATTACATAAGTAGCGAAATTTATGCCTCTTTTATTAAAATACAAGAGCATACAACGGACAAGGCTATGGCGAGTGAGTTGTATGTTGTTAAGGGTAGGAGTCGAGAGACGTTTGGACTAACGACAATGACAACAACAAATCGGTGGGATGCGAGTGGTTGACCAATGTTCTTGTTTTTTTGATTAAAAATAAAATTAATTACTATATTAGATTATGGAAATAGAAGCAATATTAGTGGAAGTGTTCTCCCCCCAAAAGCAAAAACTGGGAGAAGATTATGCAGGTTCTTATATAGGGAACTCAGAGGAGATAAATGAAATCAAATCTAGGATATGTAGGGAGAACGGCTTTGAAAAATACAAAGAACACTTATGCACCATTAAAATGAAGCACACTAAAATAGTTTTATCTTAAAAAGGGAGAGACTTTTGATTAGTCTGAAATATTATTACTATATTAGTGTGTAATCAAAAAAGAAAAAGATATGAGCATTTGTGAACGATGTGGTAGCGAAACCAATATAACGACTATGAGTTGGTTTAACATTCAAATGATATGTAAATCTTGTGATGAAAAAGAACTATCTCATAAGGACATTGAAAAAGCGAAAGCAAAAGACTTAGAACAATTTAAACAAGGAAATTACAATTACGAGGGAATAGGATTGCCTTCTGATTTATAAAATATTTTTGGTGGTTACAATAATCAAGACAACTCTTTGGGGTTGTCTTTTTTTGTTTCCCTATTTCTAAATTGATTGTTCAAATCAATTGCTAACATTCTAGAGAATATCAAGCCAAACATTAGTATCATTACCAATATAACTTGTGAAGAATAAAAAGAGGTCATTAAGTTGTAGTTATATAATCCGTGATAAAAACAAGCAACAAATAAACCTGTGAAAGTATAAAGTGCCTTTTTGACAAATGGATATTTAATTGTCAACACTCCAAATACAGAACGATTAGACATTTTCTTTTTATTCACAGCACCTAAACCAACCCAATAACCGCATAAAAGTCCGAATATCATGTGTGCAATTGTACTTGTAAATGTTCTGATGAAAAGAATTCCTTCACCATAATTTGCTGCATAATGTATATTTTCCATTACGGCAAAACCCAAACCTGTCATTCCTAGGTAAAACATAAACCTAAATGGGTGGTCACTTACTTTCTTATCTTTTGTTAAAGACAATATAAAAAAGAATAAAAGGAATTTAGACAACTCTTCAACTGGTCCCACTACAAAGAAGAATTTAGTAAAAGAGTCAAAAGCAAAACCTCTTGCAAACCAAGGTATGAAAAAGTAAAACAACTGTACCGCAACAACCGACATCATTCCTCCAAACAAATAAACTAAACCTCTTTTGAAACTAACTGACTTATAGGGTGCAGTGAGATAAATTATTAAGGCATACAATATAGGTACAAAGAACACACCTACAAATAATTGAAAATCAAAACCTAATAACATACAATTATAAATAGGAAGAAACTTCTCGAAAAAAAGTAGCAGTTTTCCACAGCAACTCCTGGTTAGGGTCCTGGAGGCTGCACAGCAAGGGTTTTTGGTATAAAAGAGGTATACAATAATCTTTCACTATTTTTGCAATTGTATATATAATGCATGCTTATTATCCACTTTTGTATATGTTTGTAAAAATGTTGTAGTTTTATTGTATATCATACATTTGTAATTTTACCCTATCCTGTGGACCCCAGGGATGGACCAACGCTGGTCCAGTAACTTCACTTGTAAGTAGTTGTTTATCAGTTAGTTAGGCAAGGTTCAGACAAATCCAGTTTCCCAGAATAGAGCCAGAACAGTGCTTCTTGTAGTTTTTGGACTCTAAAAAATATGTTTTGGATTTTTGATTTACTTTAAATGTTATTACTATATTATAGAGGACACAATTAAATAAATTTGTAAAATGGGAAAGAGAAGAAAAAACTTATTGGAAATTGTTTCTATGACAGAAGAACAAAAGTTAAAGGTAGAGAGACAAGCTAGAAGAAGAGCAGATTTAGAATGTGGAATTAAGCCTTATGCTACAAAAGTTCATAAAAACAAAAAAGCATATTCAAGAAAGAATTATCAAATAAAATTTGATTAATTATAATTATTGTTACTATATTATAGTGTAACCAAAAAAAACAGATTATTATGGATGTATTTAGAAAGTATCAAATTGAAAAAGTTTTAAATAAAGTACTTGCTCTTGTGGCGGTAATTACTTTCTTTGGTTGTTGTTCGAGAGACCTTAAAGAAAATGCCCCCACTGTATTTGCTTTAGCATCTATTTTGGTTTATACCTCTATAAAAAATGTTCTAAATTACTTTTCACACAAAAACCACGCAAAAAAAGTGTTGGAAGATTTTAAAAAAGAAATGAAAGAAAAAGTAAATAATTTTGATTACTTTAAAGATTAATTACTATATTATATTGTAACCAAAAAACAAAAAGATGAATAACCAAAAAGAAACCCACACAAGCATTATTAAGAACGTAAGCAAGGCAAACCCTAACGCCATTATATTGGACGGCTTAGATGAAGCCATAATAGGTGCAACAATAAGTTCTAACCCAGTCTTTCTATATGGAAAAGAAAGTTGTATTGCTATATCTATGAGAGATAACGATTGGGATTACGAAACTGCATTAGAGTTTTTAGAGTTTAATACCTTTAATACTTATTATGGAGATTATAGTCCAAAGTTTGTTAATGAATTTGAAGTTGGATTGGATGCAAATCATAATTTTGAAGCACAAGCGTAATGAAAAATACAATCATTAGATATATACCAATCTTAGGTATGTTTTTATCAACATATACAACGATAAAAACGCACAAAGATAAAATGAAGTTTTTTACATTCTTTACTTATCAAGTAAGTAGTTTGGGAATTGCAACATTATCATTGTGTTTATTAATAGCGTAATGAAAAGGAGTTCAAGGGAATTAGCATTAGAGTGGTGGAGGCAATTAAGTTTCGATAAGCAAAAACAATTATTGGCTAATGAATTAATGTCAGATAAATTTGGGAATAGAAGAGTACTTAGTTTGACTGGGAGAGAGGTGGAGATTATTTGGAAATCAGAGAAACAACAAAAAAATGACTGAAAAAGATAGCAAGTTATATTCTTTAAAATACTTTCATATTCTTGAAGGGTTGTTGGATATTTGTGATAAGTATGAGATTTCAGAACAAGACCACATTCTTAAATATGGTAAGTCTGCATTGGTATGTCATAATTACAAAGGAACAAAAATAGTTGACCAAGAACATAGAGATTTAAAAAGAATTCAAGTTGCTAAATCAATATTATCTTTAGTAGATATTTTGGATGACCTTAAAAAGGGAGAGGTTTTGTCCGAAAGTGACCAAGGCGAATTGAATGAGATTGTTGATATGTTGTTGGAGGGAGAAGTTTTAAGAGATGCTCACATAAAAAAGGGTAAAATGGTTTATTGTGATGGTATGCCTTACACTGTATCAGACATAGATTATCACGATTTTACCGTTAAACTTGTGGATGTTGAAAATGATACTTTTTTTTGGGAAAAGCCAACATTGTGTAAATTATCGAATCATATAAAGTAATGAATTTATCCATTGCCGAAATATCGAAACTATTTATATCTAAAATCGGCAATATGGAAGTGGAGATAATAACACCAAAATTATCAGATAAAAGAGAAGATAGTTTTTGGTATTGGAATAAAGGGATTGCGAAAATCGAATTAGAAAATAAGCATACTTTATTATTAGAGGTTGGAGGAGACATTAATTACGTTGAAAACAAAAAAGAATATAAAAACCAAGAAGCATTAGACTTGTTGTTAGAATATGATTATGACGATAGAGACTTGGTTGATTTACACATATCAGGAGATGTAACACAAACAAATCATTTTGCAATAATTGAAATAGATGAGAACGACATTGTGGTCGGAGATTGTTTGGGTGTGTGTCACGAATATGATGAGGGTATAGAAATGTTAAAGGAATTGGCTTTCCTTGACGAAGAACAATAACACAGAACCCGATAGAGGTCAGATAGACGTAGTCTTGAAGTGTAATATTAAAGAGTAATCAGAAATGGTTACTCTTTTTTTTTGTTCGTTATTTTTTATCGCCCATTGCCCACCAAGTTCGCGGGGACGGCGATGGAGGCGTATCCTGGTTTTTCGTGTTAGTAGGTATACAATAATATTTCACTATTTTTACATAAAAAAAACTTATTTTTTTTGATTACTTTTTGATTAGTTTGACAAATGATTACTATATTAGTGTAGAGAATACGAGAAACGTATTTCATTAACTACAAAAATAAATAGTTATATGCTACAAAAGTTAGTTCAAGCGTTAAACAACGCAAAAGGTTCAAAGTTCGTTGCTTTCACTTACACAAACAAGTTTGGAGAAGAAGCAAGTCGTTTAATTCAAATCAACACCATTTACGAAAATGCTTTAAAGAAGGATTTAGCAATCGTTCCAGAAGTAGAGTATGTTCAAAATGATAATTTTGATAGAGCAACTTTCATTACTGCACAAGCAGAATTGTTAAAGTCAATCAAAATGTCATTAGGCATTAGTGATGATACAATGAATAAAACGGACAAAGACACGCACTCCAATCGTTCAAATGGGCAGAAAAATGCGTATGTTCAAGTGGCTAAAAATATGAAGTTCAATCTTGAAAAACAACAACTGCATATTTTCGCTAAAGAAGTTCGTAAAACAATTTTGGTTGAGGGCGAATACCCACAAGTGAACAAAAGAGCCAAAACAATGGCTAAAGACTTTATTAGAAAACAAATGAAGTCAAGCAAATACAGAAACTATGTTATTTCCAATCTTGATGAAATCAAAATAAACGGAGATACAATCGTACTTGGATAGGAGAGGTAAGGTTAGATTAGGTTACAAAGGCAACTCGAAAGGGTTGCCTTTTTTTTGTTTACCTATTTTTTTCACAAGAGTATCTTGCATACTAAAGTTAGCATCTGAGCTTCCTGAAGGGAGAGGTTGTTTGTAAATTAGGTATACAATAATCTTTCACTATTATTACAATAATAAATAATTTTCTTTGCAAAAATGTTGTAATTATATTGTATATCTTATACCCCCTCTCCCCCAGGTTTACCATCTCGAGTCAGCGGCGTCCAGTCCCTCAAGACGCTTCATCAATTATTTCATGTTTTTGATTAGTTTGATAAATGATTACTATATTATGGTATGGAACAAGAACACAAAAACTTAATCATTTCTTTTCTGATAGGCTTTATGGTTGGGGCATGGATGGTTATTATTGCATGTCTTTGATTAGTTTGAAAACTTATTACTATATTATCGTGTAATCAAAAACAAAAGAAATGGAACAAATAATATTAACATCAACAAACAAGGTTGGTTTAGAAAAGAAAATAAGAGAGGCTATTGGGGAGGGTTTTGTACCCGTAGGCTCACATCAAGTTGTAACTATATATTCTCAAAACAAGTTTAGTGGTTCACAACATATGGCTACTCAACACGAATTAGAATATTCTCAATCAATGATTAGAGAACATCAAGACCTTTAAAATTAAGATAAGAAAATGGGAATATTAATAGTATTTATTTTAATTTTTTTGCTATTGTTGGGGTTTGGTTATGCATTGAATGACGACTTAGAACGTATAGAAAAAATAAGTCCAGCGTATAGAAAGTATTTAAAAAGAAAGTGGAAATTGTAAAAACAAAAAGAAATGGCAGAAAAAGATTTAGAGTATTGGAAAAAAAACGCAGAAGAAAATTATGATGCAGTTCCAATAAGTGTATTAAGATATATAAGTGAGCTTGAAAAGTTTGCTAAAAAAATATCTTTAAAGCTTTTAGAAAATGGAGTTACCTTAAAAAACAAATAGATATGATTACAGCAATATTAATAATAACTTTAGTATCACTAGCAATAAATGTTATCTGTTTTGTGTTGTTAAAATGGAATCAACTATACTATTGGGACTCTCTTACTACTAGACAAAATCATGTAAGCAATGAATTAATAGAAATAGGAATGACTGTCAGAGCTATAGATGAAAAAATAGAAGACAGTACTGTTTATAAAACAAGAATAAAACAAGAAGATGAAACAAACATTTAAAAGAGAGAAAAAAACAGTAACAAAATATTTGGTGGAACTCCGTGTTGTGGAATTAGAAGTAGACAAAGAATCTATGGAAGATGGTTATATGGAATACTGTGAAGTAGATGCACCAGATGAAGAAACTTTAGGAGTGTTTGATGATTATGATGAAGCACGAAATTTATTTATTAAAAATAAAGAGCAATGAAAGATTTACTTTATAAAATAAACAGATGGTTTGAACTTAATTTAGGTTGGCTTTTTGTAAATGGTAGAAATCAACAATGGTATCGTAACTACTTAAAAGAAAAGTATGAAGATGAAATAAAGGGTTATGAACTTTGTACAAAAGAAAAGTATCATTCAGACTTTGTTGATTGTAAAGATGATATAAAGGGCTATGAACTTTGATTAGTTTGAAAAATTATTACTATATTATGGTATGAGTGAATGGGCAAGAAATAAAGCAGAAGCAGAAATGATGAAAGGAACAAATCACATAATGAGATTGGCTCAATTAAAGGCTAAAATCAAAGTAGGAGATGAAATTTCAACAAATACCCCTATAGGCAAAATGTTTGGGAGAGTTACTCGAATTGACACTGATGGAAAGGGAGTTTGGTTTGATGCTGGAACCGATGATGAGGTTATAGAAGAGTTTGTTGAATATGATGATATTATCATAAATCTTTTAGACATATGAATAGCATAAAAATAAATCACGAAGATTGGAAAGTTGAAATTAAACCTAATACTATTGTTGTAGAAAAGTTTGGGGAACAAAGAGAATACGACTTGCCTAATTGGAGTACTTGTGAACACGATAAAGAATACATATATATCACACATGAAGACAATTCATTGACACAATTCAAAATGGAAGTAAATGACTTTTGGATTGGAGATAAATTTGATGATGAGGGCGATTTTGTAGAAACTGTTGCTAATCATGTATTTGAAAAAGAATTAGAAGAAGATTTTGATTAGTTTGAAAAGTAATTACTATATTATAGTGTAATCAAAAACAAAGAAAATGAAAAAGAAGAAAGTTATATTCATGAGCATATATACTATTGCAATTTACTTAATAGTTGGTTTAATAAGTTTAGCATCTTGTACTCAAAATAGTAGAGCAAAAAGTTGGGGTGGAACGGCAGAAGTTGTTTTGCCTAAAGGAAAGAAACTTGTAACTGCCACTTGGAAAGAAAGTAACCTTTGGTATCTTACTAAAGACATGACAGAAGATGATATTGCCGAAACCTATGAATTCAAAGAGGAAAGTGGTTATGGAGTTATGGAAGGTACTTACAGAATAATCGAAGTAAAATAAAAATCATGACAAAAGAATTCAACATTATAAGAGAGAAACTTTCTAGTAGAGGAGGGGGAATAGAAATTACATTAGATAACTTTGGTTATGAGGGGGAAAAGATGACTGCATACCAAAACTATCTAGGAGGAGGTATGTTGGGAAGCATTTGTTCAGACTGCACTATAAGTGGCTGGAGTGAGGATAGTAAGTTGTTAGAGGTTTCACAAGAATTAAAAAAGCATTTTCACACATTAACAAACCCTGAAAACGATGAGTGGGCAAGTGCAACGTTTGATGAAATTCAAGCAAGACCTTCAAGAGGATATTAGTTTTTTGGTTACACATAAAGACAAAGGGGAGAGGCAACAATTAAGTTGCCTCTTTTTTATTGCTTATTGTTAACATATAAGTCTAATACAGTTTTCACATTAGTATATAGCACACCCATTAAAATTACTATTGCATATAAAATAGAGTTTTCTATTTCACTTCTTAAAGCAAGAGTTATACCACACACAAACATTAACTTAACACCTAAACTTCCATACATAAGACCGATACCATGTTCGGGAAATCTTTTGTAAATCTTCAATACTACGTTTTGAGCAATTATCAAAAACGCACACACCACTAATCCTAAAAGGAGAGAATTTGTCATCATTTTTCTTGTTGTTTTTTTAAAATTTCAGCAAATATATTACTATTAATATTAGAAGTAAATAGCAAAATAAAAACTAGTTTTTACTGAGGGAGAAACTTTTTTTTATAACAAACAGTTTTTGCATCTTTCCTGCTCGCTGAGCTAGCAAGTCTTCTCAATTTTGTGCAAGTAAGGTATACAATAATCTTTCAATATTTTTGCAAAAAGTTTTTATTTATTTCTGAAAAAATGTTGTAATTATATTGTATATCTCTTTTAATAAAAAACCATCCCAGATGACATGTCCAGGGGTCCTGGCTGAGCTAACCCGGTGTTTAAATATTTTTGTATATTTTTGATTAATTTAATATGTGATTACTATATTGTAGTGAACACAAAAAAATAAATAAGATGAATCTATTGATGACGATAATTTTTATATTAGCACTTTCTACAAGTGTTTTATTCTTTGGAAAATTAATGACATGGATGGTGTATAAGATTGCACCCCAAAATTGTAAAAAAGAATTTACAAACAAAGATGTATTAAGAGCCAATTTAATTATGATTTTTAGTATTCTATTATGGGCTGTATTATTTTATAATTCTATAAGCCTCTAAAACAAAGAAGATGGAAAATAAATATAAAGTATTTTTCTTTGGCTTTGCAATAGCAACAACATTATGGTGTTTATTAGTATTTATCGTAAGTCAAAATATTTAAACCAAAAACAAAGAAGATGAGTAAAGAAATTTCAAGAGAAGAATTTGAAGAATTAGTCATGAAATATACTAAAAATATATGCAATGACATTATTAAAAATGGCTTTAATGGTATTGAAGGATGGGTAAGAGAACTTATGTCATCTGAGTTTACTTTAAACCAAAAACAAAGAAAATGAAAGATAAAAGGTTGATACTTTTTGATTAGTCTCAAACATTATTACTATATTATGGTGTAACAAAAACAAAGAAGATGACAATACCAGAAATAAAAGAATTGGTTAATGAAACAAAAGATTTAACACAAGAGGAAATGCAGAATGTAAGCACACATTTACATTTTTTTGATAGAGTCAATTACGTGGCTTGGGTTGAAAAATTAATTGGAATTAAATTGCATCTATAAAACAAATATCATGAGCAAAGAATTAACAGCACTTAGAATGGACTTTAAGGAGAAGTGTCCTAATATAAAAGTAAAGTCGTTAGAGGAAAGGCATTTACCTAATTGGAAGCGTTTAGTTTTTCTTAATGGTCTGAATTGTGAAGAAATGTTTTTGGTGGCATTGTATATTAAAGACACTTTTTCGGTTGAGGGTCAGTATAACCACAAATCACCAACTTTACACGAATACAAAGGTGATTTGGTATTAACTATAGATGAAGATGAAATTAAACGAGCCATACTTTTAGAAAAAGTCGAAACTTTTTGATTAGTTCCAAATACTATTACTATATTATAGTGTAACACAAAAAACAAGAAATTATGCCGAATTGGTGTTGGAACAACTTAACAATAGAAGGAGACAAAGAGAGTATAAGTAAATTCAGAAAAATACTCAATACTCCAGACAAAACCGAATTACTTTGCAAATCGGAAGACAAAGAGAATTTAAGGGAAGAATACCTAAAGGAAGAAAAAGAACGAGGTAGTCATACTGACAACATTATAGGTTTTGTTAATGCACAAACAAAAGATATTGATGAGTTCATAATGAATGAATACCGAATGAAGTCTGGGCGTGATATTAAAGTAATTCACAATGGAGACGTTGTATCTTTCATAAGGAATAGAATGTTAAATTTGTTTTATCCTATGCCTACGGAATTAAATAATACAATAAGTTCGTCTGGAATGGAGAGAAACGAAGACTTAATAGCAAAATATGGAGTAGATAATTGGTATGATTGGCACTGCAATAATTGGGGCACAAAATGGGATGTTGATGCACAAGAAGATGATTGTGATGATGAAGAACGCATATCTTTGGGTTTTGATAGTGCGTGGTCGCCTCCAAGTGAATGGCTAAAAAAAGTAGCACAAGATTATCCGAGTTTAAAATTTATATTAGAATACGAAGAGGGTGGTTGTGCTTTTAAAGGTACTTTAGAAATATGTGTAGATGAAAACATACACAAAGATAATTGTTGGGATTGGTATGGCGATTGTGGAGAGTGTGATACTGACTATACCGAAGAAGGACATTGTAAATGCACTGACGACAAAGGAAAGAAATTGGTTTGGGGAGAGGAATCAGATGAATTAGACACAGAAGAAAACCCTTGTGCAGTTTAGTAAATAAATAATATATGAACGAAGAAGAAATAAAAGTAGGTATATACTCATATAAAGACGAAGCAACGGGAGAGACTTTTTATGACTTTGATGAAATGGTAGAGGAGTTTGAAAGTAAACTTAAATCTTTAGACCCAACAATTGAATTGATTTATAGACACAACGAATAAGAAAGACCAAATGTAAGAGTAGCGTACTTACACCGAAGCAATAGTGAGTCCCAAAGAAGGCAGTGTGGAGGGAGCTGAGCAGTTAAGTCTGTATTAGGGAGAGGTTAATAGCCTCTCCTTTTTTTGTTCATAATTTTCTTGAGTCTGCCCAACAGGTGACGCTGGACAGGCGTGGCAAGAAAAGGAGAATGTAGGTATACAATAATCTTTCATTATTTTTTCAGAAAAGAAAAATTAATTTATATATATTATATATTTAGCAACATAGATAAATGACAAAAATATCTGCGATTAGAATAGACATAGAAGATTATTATGGTATGGCGATGGACACAATAGAGTTCAGTGACATAATAGAAATAGAACCATTAGAGTTCGACACCAGAGTTGACAACTTTTCTTACGCTGGGTGTGATGATTGTGATGATGAAGAAGGGGCAACTATAAGACTTCAATTTGAACATGAAGATAGTCTAGGAGAAGATGAAGAAATAGATTTAACATCCCAACAAATACTAGATGTTATATTAGATTATGCAGATGGAGAGAGTGAAGGCTCTTTATATGAAAGAATTCACAATGCTCTAGAATTAGTCATGTAACTTATTCATTCTTGCAATAATAATGTAATTTTATTGTATACCCCCCTCAATATATTTCAACTCCTTCCTGCTGTACCAGGGCTTCAACCAGTAACTTCGCTTCTGGTAAATTCATAACTAACTAATATTCAGCAGGTTAAGTAAGGGGCTGTCGACAGGGAACCAGGCTGCACAGTACATCAGCAGGAAGCGCATTTAAATAAAATAATTATTATATTTTTTTGATTAGTTTAATGTATCTTTACTATATTAGGGTATGGAAAAAACAATATACAAATTAGATAGTAAGGGAAAAGAAAGGTTTTTAACTGTAAAGGTAGAGGTTGGAGACTTGGTTCAAATTTCTGGCTTAGTTGGTACAGATAGCCCAGTTGAACACAGAAAGACTTGTAAAGCAAAGAATGTAGGTAAGGCAAATGAGACAACCCCCCAAAGTCAAGCATTGTTAGAAGCAGAAGCAAAAGTGAAATCTAAAATAGACGAAGGTTACTTTGAAACTTTAGATGAAGCCAAAAACACTGTTGTTGTTTTACCTATGTTAGCAAAGTCTTTTGATAAAGAGGCAAAAAAGATTGACTGGGAAGGAGATGTTTATGTTCAACCAAAGTTAGATGGTATGAGAGCATTGAATATAAATGGAAACCTTATATCCAGAAAAGGAAAGTTGATAGAAAATATGGAACACATTACCAAAGAACTGAAAGAGAAGTTTGAAGGGTGGACTATTGACGGAGAGTTGTATGCTCACGGAAAAACATTTCAAGAGAATATGAAACTTATTAAGAAGTATAGACCTAACCAAAGTGAAGAGGTTAAGTTTCATATATACGATATTGTTAGTACGGAGGGTTACAAAAAAAGAAATCACATTATTAATGACCTAACAAAGTTTTGTGAACAAGTTGTGCTTGTACCTACATATAAAATATCAAGCAAAGAAGAATTGGATACATACCACGCTCAATTTATATCAGAGGGTTATGAGGGTAGTATAGTTAGGCACGGAAATTCTCCCTATAAAGTTAATGGTCGTTCTTCTGACTTATTAAAGTACAAGGACTTTAAAGATATTGCAGTGAAAGTTGTTGATGTTGTTCCTGCCGAACAAAGAGAGGAGTGGGGTGTGCCTGTTTTAGAGTTGGAAGATGGTAGAACTTTTAGGTCTGGGGCAAGATTGTCTCACGATGAAAGGAAAGATTTGCTAACCAACAAACAAAACTATATTGGTAAAACGGCAGAAATTAGATACTTTGAAGAAACAGATGATGGTCTCCCCAGATTTCCAGTTTGTGTAGGCTTTAGATTAGACAAGTAATTTTTGATTAGTTTGAAAAGTAATTACTATATTATAGTGTAACAAAAAACAAATAGTATGTCAATCGTTAAAGAAAATATTTTAGCACACGTAAAAACACAAGGGGCTATGGGAGAAATTAAATTCTTTCTCCTTAAAGTAGAGGACACAAAGGATGTTAGACCTACCTTAGATGATATGGAGTATAGCGATTGGAAGATACTTGATTTGAAACTAATTAGGGTGGATATTTCTAATTGTGTATCTTATCCATATAGTTATCAACCATTTGAAGATAATCATTAAGCATGAAAAAAATAGATATAGGATTTCATTTACACAATTTTTATGTGTGGTTTATGGGTAAAATGGGAATTGACATTGAACCAAGACTAACCCCAGAAGAACTGGCAGAAGAATTAGATTT
>CEWG01220079.1_pt1 | contig 14835 bp, 14 predicted proteins | sample 361411 | NCBI WGS metagenome assembly CEWG01 (sample SAMEA2622173, study PRJEB7988) | marine metagenome | biome: marine biome (ENVO:00000447); feature: surface water layer (ENVO:00002042); material: "saline water (ENVO:00002010), including plankton (ENVO:xxxxxxxx)" | depth 5 m | reverse complement strand
TTAAATAATTCAATGGCTACGTATAAAATTGCAGGACCTCAAGTTGCTGTTGAAAAAGAACTGTTATCACAAATTTATAAAATCATAGGGTATGGTAAAAACGCAGGAGGGACAATCCCAACTGGAGGTAGTATGTGTAACTTTATGTCCCTAGTTTTAGCAAGAGATAAAGCATTGAAGAATTCATCACAAGATATTTCAAAATTAACTGTATATACATCTGAAAACTCACATTATTCTATATCAAAAAATGTTTCTTTATCTGGTATAAGAAAAGAAAATATAAGGTATTTAAATTCGGATAATTTTGGCAAAATAAAAGTAAATGACTTTAAAAATCAGGTTTATAAAGACATACAAAAAGGCATGACTCCATTTTATTTAAATGCAACAGCAGGAACAACAGTCTTGTGTGCGTTTGATGATATTTTGGAATTAGCGCCGATTTGCAAAAAAAATAATATTTGGCTGCACCTTGATGGTGCTTTTGGAGGCACTGTAATCTTTTCAAAAAAATATAGGTTTTTAGTAAACGGCATAGAATTAACAGACTCTTTTTGTTTTAATGCACATAAAACATTGGGAGCCCCTATTAGCACCTCTATTTTGACCATAAAAGACAAGAAATACCTATACGAATCTTTTGATACTGGTGCAGAATATTTATATCAAACCCATGATGAAAAAGTTAATTTAGGACATACATCATTTGAGTGCGGCAGAAGAAATAATGCCCTTAAGTTTTGGACCTTATGGAAGTCTATAGGAAGAATAGGAATTGAAAAAATTGTAGATAAAGAGTTTAAAATAGCTGATGTTGCAAGAAATTATGTTATTGCCCATCCTGATTACAGGCTTTATAGCTTTAACAACTCTCTGTCAGTATGTTTTAATTATAAAAACTTTGACCCAGAAGACTTATGTATAAAATTATATGAAAAAAATAAGCTTATGATAGGCTTTGGAACGTTTAAGAGCACAAAGTTTATCAGACTTATTACTATTAATTGCCAAAACTCTGAAAAAGAAGTTTTAAATGTTTTTAAAATTATTGAAGATTTTGTAAAAAACTTTAAAGAGATTTTAAAAACAGTCAAAACACAAAAATGAAAAAGGGAGCTATTATAATTTTAGCCTGGCCAGAAGGAATGGTTAGAGCGTCAGGCTCCTGGTACGATAAATTATTAGCTAAGAACGGAAAATATAGAGTAGGGCATTCAGCTTTAGTAATAATAGACTATAATATAAAAAAATCATATTATTTTGATTTTGGTAGATATCACACCCCAAAAGGATACGGGAGAGTTAGAGATGTACAAACGGATCCAGATGTATCTGTCATAGCACCAGAAATTAAAAATGGAAAAATAATAAATTTAGAAAGCATTTTATTACACCTTTCAAGCATGAAGTCAACACACGGAGAGGGAAAAATGTATGCTTCAATACGCGAAAGAGTAAATGTTCAAAAGGCTTTTTTTGCTGCAAAAAAACTTCAAAAAAAAGGCATGATTAGATACGGCCCTTTTATAATAAACGGAACAAATTGCTCTAGATTTGTTGCCCTTGTCGCAAAGGCTTCAACATCCTCTATTATAACAAAAGTGAGACTAACGTTTCCTTTCTGCATAACGCCATCTCCTAAAAGAAACGTGAGTATAATAAATAATAATTATTTTATTGTAGATGACTTTAATTGCAAACAAGTGTTAAAATCCAAAATAGTTTCTTATTTTTCAAGCATTGAAAGCATATGAAAAACAAACCACAAAACATTTCAAATAAAGCACAAATAATTGAAGGAATAGGAGCGAGTTCTTGGTTTACTATTGTTAAAGAAAAAAATTATTTTAGAATAGAAAGATTTTCAATAAAAGGAGAGAAGGAGTGCTCAAACAGGTTTAAAGTAAAACCAGATAGTTTTGAAATAAATAAACCATACAGGTTCACATATCTTTCGCATTGTCAAGAGTGTACTATAATACAAGAAAAAAAAACATATAAATTTTATAAATATGAAAGTTAAAGTATACGGTGCTGATTGGTGTTCAGACTGCATAATCGTTAAAAATTTTTTTAATTCAATAAAAATGAAATTTGAATATATTGATATTTCAAAAGATGAAAAAGCTCAAAGATTTGTTGAAGAGACTAATCAGGGGAAAAGAGTTATTCCTACAATAATTATCAACGGAGAAACGTATATAAATCCATCAATTAGTGAATTAAATAAATTAATTAAATAATAAAAATATTTGTATACATCAAGTAAAAAAAACACTATATGAGCGAACTGATTAAACATGAGTGCGGAATAGCGCTATTGCGATTGCTAAAGCCAATAGATTTTTATAAAAAAAAGTACGGCACTTCATTATATGGTCTTAATAAAATGTATCTTTTGATGGAAAAGCAGCATAATAGAGGCCAGGACGGTGTTGGCATAGCCAACGTAAAATTAGATGTTGATCCGGGCCAAAGATACATAAGTAGAAAACGCTCCATTGCCACAAATCCTCTTCAAGACCTTTTTAAACATGTGAATAGACGATTCGTTGAACTAGAAAAAAATAACCCGCAAAAATTAAACGATTGTAAATGGATGAAAAAAAACCTTCCTTTTACTGGTGAATTATTTTTAGGACATTTAAGATACGGCACTTTTGGCGAAAACACCATAGAACAGTGCCATCCATTTTTACGCCAAAACAATTGGAAGACAAGAAACCTGGCTTTAGCAGGAAACTTTAACATGACAAATGTAGATGAGTTATTTCAACAGCTTGTTGATATAGGTCAACACCCCAAAGAAAAAGCAGACACGGTTACAATATTAGAAAAAATTGGCCACTTTTTAGATGAAGCAAATGATAAAATATACTATGACAATAAAAATAAATACTCAAAAAAACAAATTACAAGGGTTATAGAGGAGTCGTTAGATGTACAGGATATTTTAATCCAGTCTGCAAAACACTGGGATGGTGGGTATGTAATCTGCGGCTTGCTAGGCCATGGAGATGCATTTGTTTTAAGAGACCCTCACGCTATCCGACCTGCATTTTATTATAAAGACAACGAAGTGGCAGTGATTGCTTCTGAAAGACCCGTTATACAAACAGCGTTCGGCACAGAATTTAATAAAATTAAAGAAATTAAGAGAGGTCATGCCCTTATTATAAAAAAAGACGGGACTATATATGAAAAACAAATATCCAAACCGCAAAAACGATCCGCCTGCTCATTTGAAAGAATTTATTTTAGTAGAGGAAACGACAAGCATATTTATAATGAAAGAATACAATTGGGGATTAAAATTTTCCCAAAGGTACTTAGCTCTATTGACAATGATGTCAAGAATACAGTTTTTTCTTACATTCCAAATACTGCTGAGGTTTCTTATTTTGGGTTAATAAAAGGCTGTCAAAGTTATTTAAATGAGATAAAAACCAAAAAAATATTGGCTCTTGGAGCAAACGCTAGTGAGGAGGAGATATCAGAAATCATGAAAATATCTCCTCGAGCTGAGAAAATTGCAATAAAAGACGCAAAGCTTCGTACTTTCATAACCTCTGACGAATCGAGAGACGATCTAGTTGCTCATGTTTATGATATAACATATGGAAAAGTTAAGTCAACAGATAATTTAGTTATGATTGATGATAGTATTGTACGCGGAACAACATTAAAGCAGAGTATTTTACGTATTTTAGATAGACTAAACCCAAAAAAAATAATAATTGTATCATCAGCCCCTCAAATAAGATATCCAGATTGTTATGGTATAGATATGGCTAAAATGGGAGATTTTATAGCTTTCCAAGCCGCAATATCATTGTTAAAGGAACGAAACCAAGAAAGCGTTATTGATGATGTTTACCAACAATGTAAGCAACAAATGACGCTGGATAAAGAAAAAATGATAAACTGCGTTAGAGAGATATATAAGCCTTTTTCTACAGATGAAATCTCAAACGAAATTAGTAAACTTTTAACACCAAAGGAAATAAATTCATCAGTAGAAATTATTTATCAAAGTATAGAGGATTTACATGATTCATGCCCGAATAATACAGGTGATTGGTATTTTACAGGAAATTATCCAACACCAGGGGGAAACAAAGTCGTTAACAAATCTTTTATTAATTACATTGAAGGAAAAAATAAGCGAGCTTATTAAAAAAGACCTTTCGCAATACTAAAAGGCGCTATTTTGACTAATTCTCCTATCTAATAGCTAGGACCTCCTTCATCGAGGTTTTAATAGGTCTGGTCATATGCCTTTTTTTCAGTAGTATATACATTTCCTCTCCACCAAAACTTTACTTCTTTCGATGACCCCCATTGTTTTACAGCCAAGTCAAAAGCAGAGCTAAATGAATGTATGTCCATTACAGGAATGAGGTTGCCTAGATACTCTTTCATTTCTAGTTCCTTTACAATAATGTTTGGGTCATTGACCGCATTTTCCATTTCGATAGCAAGTAACTCTTCAGCAGACATTTTTTCCTCATGCACTGGGGCTATTGTCATCTCATTTATTAAGTGACCCGCACCGGCATATTTATCTATAATAAACATAATATACCTAATATCAACTGAAATCGTTCTTTGAATTTCTTTTTCAAAAGCTATATCTCCACTCATAGCCTCCCAATTACCATCAAATGCTGTGCCGACTAGCTCTCCCCAGGCATTCATGACAGGAGAACCAGAGTTACCTCCGGTTATATCGTTGTTAGAAATAAAGTTGACCCTTAAATTACCATCTTTATCAGCATAACGACCATAATCTCCGAGCTCATATAACTCTTTAAGTTTTTTTGGAACCATAAATTCTTCGTTGGTAGAATCTTCTTTTTGTATTACCCCATCAATAGTAGTATAATAATCATAGTGCATGGCTTCACCAGGATTGTAATCGCCTACAGCACCATATGTTATTCGCATTGTGGAGTTTGCATCAGGATATAAATTCTTATCACTATTCATTTCTCTTAGGCCAGCTATAAATATTCTCTCGCCCTCTTGAAGCTCCTCTCTTACAACAAATCTTGTTGAAGATATTTCATCCCTATATTTATCTTCAATAGAAACCATAGTTTTATATATTGGATCTCGAGCTAAAAGTATTGAAGAAGGTTTTTCTAAAAATTTAAAAAACTTTTCTTTTGATGTAAATATTGACCGTTTATATACATTTTTAGCATACCACTCAAAATCGAGACTTTTAAAACCGAAAAGCTGGTTTTCTATTCTTTTAAAAACAGATGCGTGGTGTTTTTTAGGAACGTTGTAATAATACATCTCTAACATTGCAGCAAACAATTCTTCGTCTAAACTACTGTTATAATCTTTGTAAAAATCGTTTGCTTGTTCTTTAATCTTTCTTACTGCAATTTTTCTTGCCTGCTCTTCTTTTGGAAGGGCTTTAATTTCTTCATTCATCCACCAAGACCACCCCATTAATTCTGCACCCCCAAAAATCGCTTCATTTAAATATATTCTTGTAAGCTCTATAGCTTTGTTTGTTCTATACGCGCTCTCAATTAAATCTAAGGCATAACTATATTTTTTCTCTCTCAATGAATCTTCTAAAACCCATGATGTAAAAGAGTCTTCGATAGATTTTTTCTTTTCATAAACTTTCATTGATTTTAATCCCTTTGATTGTCCTATATAATACTTCCAATAATTTGATGTACTAGCATATTTGGATGCATATTGAATTTTAGTTTTTTTATCAAGATCCATTGCTGCTTTCATTATAGCTAGTTTCTCAGATCTTATGTCAACAATTGTTGGATTAGTAATTTCTAAAGCCTGACTAATTCCATGTGATGTTAAATAACGATCTGTTGAACCCGGGTAACCAAATATCATACTATAATCATCATTTTCTACGCCTTGAAGTTGTATTGGTAAATGGTGTTTTGGAGTGTAAGGCACATTATCTATTGAGTATTCAGCAGGTTTCCCGTCAGGCCCACAATAAATTCTATAAAGAGCAAAATCACCCGTGTGTCTTGGCCACATCCAGTTGTCTGTATCACCTCCAAAGCTACCAATTGATGATGGCGGAGCCCCAACAAGCCTAATATCACTAAATGTTTCATATGTAAACAGGTAAAATTCATTTCCTGCATAGAAAGACTTGACGACTGCGTCAAAATGTGTGCTATCTGTTATACCACTTGTAATAGACTGAGAGACCTCTCTAATTTTTCTTCTTCTTTCCATTTCAGTCATTTCATCAGAAAGTTGTTCTAAAATTTGCTCGGTTACGTTTTCAATATTAATTAAAAAAGACGCTGTTAAACCATCATTAGGCAACTCATCCCCTCTACTCATAGCCCAAAACCCATTTTCTAAAAGATCATTAAATACAGAAGAATGTTGCTGAATATCATCATATGCACAGTGGTGATTTGTTAACATAAGCCCTTCTGCAGAAACCATTTCTCCAGTACACGATCCCCAGCTTAAAGACACAATTGCGTCTTTTAATGACGAATTATTTATATCATATAAATCCTCTTTAGAAAGCTTTAATCCAAGTTCTTGCATTTCTTTTTCGTTAACAGCATTTAAAAGTTGTGGTAGCCACATTCCTTCGTCAGCAATACTTGAGAATGAGAAAATTAAAGCTAAGTAAATTGAAATTAGTCGTTTTATCATTTTTTTTTGTTTTTAATTTGCACAAATTTAGTTAAAGCAATTAAACCTTTATATACATGACGTTTCATTTAATAAACAAAAATGTTAACAATAATTTAATATAATTTTGTTGTCGCAAATGGAAAACACTAAAAAAACAAGACTTAATAAATTCCTTTCAGAAATAGGCTACTGCTCAAGAAGAGAAGCAGACAAACTTATTGAGCAAAATAAACTCAAGGTTAATGGAGTAGTACCACAAATGGGAACGAAAGTTTCTAGTAATGACAAAATAACAGTTGATGGAATACAAATAAACAAATCAATAAGCAATAAAAAGATTTATATAGCTTTCAACAAACCAAGAGGGATAGTTTGTACAACAGACTCTAAGAGAGAAAAAAATAATATTATAGATTATGTTAATTTTCCTCAAAGAATTTTTCCAATTGGAAGACTTGATAAGCCTTCTGAAGGACTAATTTTTTTAACTAATGATGGAGATATTGTAAATAAAATTCTAAGATCAAGAAACAGTCACGAAAAAGAGTATGAAGTCTCCGTTAATAAACCCGTAACAAAAGAGTTTATAAAATTAATTCAAGAAGGAGTACCTATTTTAGATACCATTACTAAAAAATGTAAAGCTAAACAAACAGGAAAAAAAACTTTTAAAATTATTTTAACTCAAGGTCTAAACAGACAAATAAGAAGAATGTGTGAGTATTTAGGATATGAAGTGAAAAGGTTAAAAAGAATAAGAATAATGAATATAAAATTAGACCTGAAAACAGGTAAATATAGATTTTTTAAATCGAACGAGCTTTGCAAATTACAAGAGCTTTTGGCTCAATCATCAAAAACTTTTGATGATAATTTTTAAGTATTAAAAAAATTAGCTTGTTAGAGTTGAGACATAATACTATCCCATAGTTTTTTTCTTGCTATTAAACATTCAACAGCTGTATTTTCAACTTCTTTCCATTTTTTTTCATCATTTCCGCACAAATCTGAAACAAGCTGAAGTGCTAGTGGGCCATGCTCCCCTCCGTCAAGCTCAATATGTCTCTCTAAATAATAAACAAACTTATCCAGTTTATTTTCTTTGTTGTATTCTTTAACTATCGCTGAAAACATATCTGGAATTAAATCTTCTCTTCCAAACGTAAAAGCTGCTGCAATTTTATGAGGCTGCTCACTCTTTATAATACCAAAGGTTGTTTGAATAAATGAGTCTATAGCTGGGCTTACTCTTGGGATATTATTTGTTTTAGTATTATTTACAAAATTTTCAATAGGCAATGTGTTTGCACCGCATTGTTTCATTGCGTCTAAATACATTTCATAATGTGACGCAGGCTCACCATCTTGATCAACATCACTCTCTTCTTCTAAAACGATACTATTAATTAGTCGTCTAATCTTGGTATCTCCTATTGGCCTCCAAGGGGATGAAGTACATGTTAAAACGGATTGTAAAGCTTTTAATAAACACATAAAATCCCACACTGCATAAACATGAGATTCCATTAGAGTAGCTATATCATTAATTCCTTTTAAATTTTTATACAAGCCGTGATCTACAATTTCCTTTTTATAAACTTGTATATTTTTATTTATTTCAATAATTTTTGGATTCATATTTTTATTTTTTTGTAAACGGGGACTGCAGAGCAGGCCTCACCAAACATTAAACTAATTACATTAGGTTGTAATTTTTTTGTAATTGCAAGATACAAATCTTCACACAAGGGGACTTTTCCACAACCCTTTATTATAACTCTTTTATTTGTGTATTTTGACACGTCAATTTTATTAATTCTTTCAAGCATTAATTTTTGAAGAGCAGTTTTTTTAGTGCCAAAATAAATTTTATTGGAAAAACCGTTTAAGGAAGAGGCAATCAACATGTACGCCCACATTGGAATAATAGACTGAGAACTACAAAATACAGCAACGGCTTTATTTTGGTGTTGGCTAAAATCATACTTCTTTAAAGATTTTCTAAAATCTTTTTCTTTTAAGACCAACCCACCAAATAAAAATTTTTTTAAATCAAACTCGTCAATTATAATTCCTTTAGAGAAATCAGAGAGATCAATTGTTATTAGCCCTCTTTTTGCAACTTTGTTAACAATTTCTTCAGTCATATCACAACATTCCTAATTCTAATTTTGCCTCTTCGCTCATCATTTCTTTCGACCAAGGCGGCTCAAATACAATCTCTACTGTAACATTTTTTACATCATTTAATGACTTTACCTTTTCTTCAATTTCTAACGGTAGACTTTCAGCTACAGGACAATTTGGAGAGGTTAAAGTCATGATAATTTTTACATCACATTTATTGCTAACTTGAACGTCATAAATTAACCCTAGAGCATAAATGTTAACCGGAATTTCGGGGTCATATATTTCACAAATTACCCCAACAATATCTTCACCTATTTTTTGTAACTCTTGTTCTGTTTTCATAACTTAATTATTGTACGCTAATGCATAAATTTTTATTTGTTTAACCATCGATGCTAATCCATTTGCTCTTGTTGCGGATAACTGCTCCTTCAGCCCTATTTTATTTAAAAAATCTAATTTTGAGTTTATTATGTCTTCGGGTTTTTGTTTAGAGAGAACGCGTAACAACAAGGCAACGATTCCTTTTGTCATAATAGCATCACTATCTCCATGAAAAAAAAGTCGGTCACTCTTTAACTCTGCATGTAGCCAAACTCTACTTTGACAACCTCTTATAAGGTTTTTCTCAATTTTATGTTTTTCTTCTATTGGCGCTAACTCTTTGCCCAAATCAATTATATACTCATATTTCTGCATCCAGTCTTCAAACATGTTGAACTCATCTATTATTTCTTGTTGAACTTTATTAATAGTATGCATATTTTTACGATAACATTTTTTTTGCTTTTTTAATAGCTTCCATACATATGTCAATCTCTTCTTTTGTGTTGTAAACAGCTAAAGAGACTCTTGCTGTACCAGGAAGATTAAATTTATCCATAATAGGTTGAGTACAGTGATTACCCGTACGAATAGCAACACCCATTTTATCCAAAATTAGCCCGACATCATATGGATGGATATTGTCTAGCATAAAAGAAATAATAGCTGATTTATTTTTAGCATTTCCATATATTTTTAATCCATCTATTTGTAATATTTTATCTGTTGCATAATGAAGAAGCTCTTCTTCATGTAGCTTAATATTTTCAAAGCCTAAAGAGGTAATAAAATCTATTGCCGGCTTAAAACCAACTACCCCCGCTATGTTAGGAGTTCCCGCCTCAAATTTATGAGGCAAACAGGCATAAGTAGTTTTAGTAAAGCTTACATCTTCAATCATTTCCCCCCCTCCCTGATATGGAGGCAACATATTTAATAATTCCTCTTTACCATATAATACACCAACACCCGTTGGACCGTATAGTTTGTGTGCGGAAAAACAATAAAAATCTACATTCATTTTATTTACATTTAATTTAAAATGCGCTGCAGCTTGTGCTCCGTCAATTAAAATTTTTGCTCCTACTTTGTGAGTAAGGTTAATTATTTCATCAATTGGATTTATTGTGCCTAAAGTATTTGAAATATGAGAAATAGCAACAAGTTTTGTTTTTTTTGTTATGAGCCTTTTTAACTCATTTAGAGAAAGCTCTCCATTTTCATCAATTTGCACAACTTTTAAACTCGCACCACTTGCCTCGCAGCACAACTGCCAAGGAACTATATTTGAGTGGTGCTCCATTTCAGAAATAAGAATCTCGTCACCAGGCTTTAATATTGACCGATATCCATTAGCCACTAAATTTATTGCGTCTGTTGTTCCTTTAGTAAAAATTATTTCGTGTTTATGTTTAGCTCCAATAAATTTTTGAATAGTGGTACGAGTTTCTTCAAATTTATCAGTGGCTAAGCCACTTAAATAGTGTACTCCTCTGTGAACATTTGCGTTTTCAGTAGAATAATACTTGTTTACTGTTTCTATTACTGATTGATGTTTTTGGGTTGAGGCTCCATTGTCAAAATACACCAAATTATGACCATGAACTTTTTGGTTCAAAATCGGGAAATTCTTTCTTATTTTGTATACATCAAACATTTATGAAAAATCTAAATCAACACCTAACTTTTTTGCAACAATATTTTGACAGAAATTTTTTAATTCAGCAACAGAGATATTTTCAACAACTTCTGAAGCAAAAGCATATGTTAAAACAGCTTGAGCTTCCTTCTTCCGAATACCTCTACTTCTCATATAGAAAAGCGCTTCATCGTCTAATTGACCTATCGTACAGCCATGACTACATTTTACGTCATCAGCATATATTTCTAATTGTGGCTTACTGTCAATAGTTGACGTCTCGCTAAGTAGTAAATTATTATTAGACTGAAAAGCATCAATTTTTTGCGCATCTTTTCGAACCATGATTTTGCCGTTGAAAACACCCTTGGAGTTACCCAAGTATATACCTTTATACATTTCATTACTTCTGCAATTTGCTTTTTTGTGATCCACAAATGTGTGATTATCCGCGAATTGATTCTTATCTAGCAATGAGATTCCAGACATATTACTTTCGCAATTTGAACCATTTTGTTTGAAATTCAAATTGTTTCTAATAAAACCACCACTAAATATTAAAGTATTGACCTCACAAACAGAATCTTTTTCTTGAGAGACATTTGTGTGATCGATTAATGAAGACGAGTCGTGATTATTTTGAATTTTGTTGAACTCTAACTTGGAGTTTGCTTCACAATTAATCTGAGTAAAACTATTGATAAACGTTCGAGATTTGCTTAAATCAACCACTTGCTCAATAAATTTTACGCTTGACCCTTTATCTAAAGTTATAAAATTACGATATTGTCCAAAAATTTGCGCCTCAGAGTTAAAAAACAATATTTCGATAGGCTCATCAAATACTATGTTTTTATCGATTTTGATATAGTAACCCGAATTAGCAAGGCTGAAATTTAAATCAGTAAGGGGGCCTAGTTGTTCACCTTCACATTGTTCACGTACAATATCATCAGAAATATTAACACCTTTTAGTTTAGGAAAATTAACTAACAAACCGTTGTGAAAAATAATTTTATTTTTAAAACCTAAACTATATTTTTTAATGATTGATGATTCAATCATTGCGCCACCCTCTTTGTTTTTGCTATCTTGAGATAATAAATAGTCCTCATTAACAACTTTTTTTAATGAAGTGTATTTCCACTCTTCATTATTAGTTGATGGAAATCCTTTTTTAACAAATGAAGCAAATGCTTCTTTTTGTTTTAATTGCAAATCAAGCTGGTTAACATGGTGCTTTAGGGTTTCTATAAGACTCACGACTATTGTTTTTTTGTTATCCATTCGTATCCTCTTTCTTCAAGCTCCAATGCTAATTCTTTTCCTCCTGATTTAATTATTTTGCCGTCATACAAAACATGAACAAAGTCAGGAACAATATATTCTAATAGCCTTTGGTAATGAGTGATAACAACTGTTGCGTTATCTTTGTTTTTAAGCTTGTTAACACCGTTTGCAACTATTCTTAAAGCATCAATATCAAGACCGGAATCTGTTTCATCAAGAATAGAAAGCTTTGGTGCAAGCATGGCCATTTGAAATATTTCATTTCTCTTTTTTTCTCCGCCAGAAAACCCTTCGTTCATATTTCTAGAAAGGTAACCTTGATTAATACTCAAAAGCTCCATTTTTTCACGCATCATTCTAAGCAGGTCTTTTGTTGGAAGCGGAGGCAAACTCATAGCTTTTCTGCTTTCACTTATAGATGTCTTGATAAAGTTAGAAACAGATATTCCAGGAATTTCAACAGGATACTGAAACGACATAAAAACACCTTTATGGGCTCTTTCCTCAGGGGCAAGCTCTAACAGATCTTCTCCATTAAAAGTAATTTCACCACCTTCGACCTCATATTCTTCTTTTCCTGCAATAACTGAAGAAAGGGTGCTTTTTCCAGATCCGTTAGGACCCATAATAGCATGCACTTCTCCAGCACTTACTTCTAGGTTTATGCCTTTTAATATTTGTGTTTCTTCAATACCTGCGCTTAAATTTTTTATTTTTAACATATCAATACGATTTAAATTAACCTACAGAACCTTCAAGGCTTATTTCTAATAATTTTTGAGCTTCTACTGCAAATTCCATTGGAAGTTGGTTAAGAACATCTTTACAATAGCCATTAACAATCAAAGCAATAGCTTCTTCAGTACCTATTCCTCGCTGATTACAGTAGAAAATTTGATCCTCTCCAATTTTTGATGTAGTCGCTTCATGTTCAACCTTAGAGGAGTTGTTTTTCACCTCGATATATGGAAATGTATGCGAACCACATTTATCACCCATTAAAAGAGAATCGCACTGAGAAAAATTTCTTGAGTTTGTAGCTCCTTTTGCAATCCTAACAAGCCCCCTGTAGTTGCCGTCTGAGTAGCCTGCTGAGATTCCTTTAGCTATTATTGTACTTTTGGTGTTTTTTCCTAAATGTATCATTTTAGTTCCAGTATCGGCTTGTTGTTTGTTGTTAGTAACTGCAACTGAAAAAAACTCACCAATTGAATTATCTCCTTTTAAAATGCATGATGGGTATTTCCATGTTACGGCGGATCCTGTTTCAACTTGAGTCCAAGAAATCTTAGAGTTTTTGTGGCAAATTCCTCTTTTTGTCACAAAATTAAAAACTCCCCCATTACCATTTTTATCACCAGGATACCAATTTTGCACTGTAGAGTATTTAATATCTGCATTATCAAGAGCAACAAGTTCAACAACAGCGGCATGTAATTGATTTTCATCTCTCATTGGGGCGGTGCATCCTTCTAGATAACTAACACTTGAGTTTTTGTCTGCAATCAGTAATGTTCGTTCAAACTGTCCAGTTCCCGCTTCGTTTATTCTAAAATATGTAGAAAGTTCCATAGGGCAATCAACCCCTTGCGGAATATAGCAAAAGGATCCATCTGAAAAAACAGCTGAATTTAATGCGGAGAAAAAATTATCTCTAACAGGCACAACGCTTCCTAAATATTTTTTGACAAGGTCTGGGTGCTCTTTTATTGCTTCAGAAATAGAACAGAAAATAATTCCTTTTTCAGCTAATGTTTCTTTAAATGAAGTTGCCACAGAAACAGAATCCATAACAACGTCAACGGCTACATTTGCTAATTTTTTTTGCTCATCTATAGAAATACCAAGTTTATCAAATGTTTTTTTCATTTCTGGGTCAAGTTCATCTAGGCTATTTAAAACAGGTTTTTGTTTTGGAGCAGAATAGTAAATAATATCTTGATAATTCGGTTTTTTATATTTTATATTAGCCCAGTCTGGCTCTTCCATTTCAAGCCAAGTTTTATATGCCTTTAAACGATATTCCAACATCCATTCAGGCTCATTTTTTTTTGCGGAAATAGTACGAATAACATCTTCTGACAAACCTTTTTGAATTTTATCTGATTTAATATCTGTAGTAAATCCATACTTGTACTCTGCGGAAGTAACTTCTTCCAATAACTCCTCTTCCGAGAGTTTATTTTTTTCGCTCATATTTATTAAAATTTACAGGGAGAAGCTTTCGCCACATCCACAGGTTCTACTAGCATTGGGGTTATTAAACACAAATCCTTTTCCATTCAATCCATCAGAAAACTCAAGAGTCGTGCCAACTAGGTATAAATAGCTTTTTTTGTTAACCAATAGTTTCACACCATTGTTTTCGATTAGCTCATCTTCTTTATCTTTTAAGTTATCAAAAATTAATTTATAACTTAATCCTGAACAACCACCAGTTTCTACCCCAACTCTCACATATTTTTTATCATCACTTTCTTTTGATAATAAATCAAGTAATCTGTTTTTTGCGGAGTCGCTGATATTAATCATTTTTATTATTTAAGTATCAATATGCAAATTTAGCAAATAAAGCTTGTATTTATATATCTTTGTTGTATGAATATTATGCAAGATAAAAGTTTGAATACAACAAAAGTTGATGTTTTAGGTGAGTTTGGTTTAATAGAACACTTAACAAATGATATAAAAATAAAAAATAAAAACACAATATGTGGTGTTGGAGACGACGCAGCAGTAATAAAAGCCGGCGCTAAGCAACTTTTATTAAGTACTGACATGCTAATTGAAGG
>CEWG01071243.1_pt1 | contig 14870 bp, 11 predicted proteins | sample 361411 | NCBI WGS metagenome assembly CEWG01 (sample SAMEA2622173, study PRJEB7988) | marine metagenome | biome: marine biome (ENVO:00000447); feature: surface water layer (ENVO:00002042); material: "saline water (ENVO:00002010), including plankton (ENVO:xxxxxxxx)" | depth 5 m | reverse complement strand
CATCAATTTTAAATCCATATCTACTCAACTATTTCAATATTAGTAGTGTTGCAAATAATGATATTGATGAAGATGGAGTTGAAAATAATTTTGATAATTGTATAAACACAGCAAATAAAGATCAAAATGATCTGGATTTTGATGGGATAGGAGATGCTTGTGATAATGATGCAGATGGTGACGGATATATTGTTTTTTATGAAAATTCGTGTGAGACTAGTGATCGAGATAATCAAAGTGTACCAGAGGATTATGATCTTGATCTTATCCCAGATTGTGTAGATTTGGATGATGATAATGATGGTTATATTGATGAATGGGAGATATATGCTGACTCTAACCCTTTAGATGAGAAGAGTCTTCCTCGTGATAGCGACAATGATTATTTACCCGATATTGTTGAAAGGGAGATAACAAGAACTGATTTCAATAATCCTGATTCAGACGGAGATGGTTATATTGACGGAAGAGATAGATTCCCTAGAGACCCGAGCAGAAATTGATAAACTTATGAAGTTGATTTCAAATTATATAAATTTATTATTCTTGGTTATTTCTTTAACAACAAGTGCACAAGAATATGTCTTAAATCTTAAAGTTATAGATGGATCAGATCAAAGGCCTTTGGAAGGTGTTTCTATTTACATAAAACAATGTGGTTGTGGGGGAATAACTAATAATAATGGTATTTTTTCTAAAAAAATAAAAGAGTCAAATTATGATATAAATATCGACTATTTAGGATATGCCTCCGAAGTTATAAGTGTAATATTAAGTAAAAATCAAAATCTTATTGTATCAATGAAAGTTGAAGAACAGGAATTATCAGAAGTTGTTCTTCTTGCACAGAAAAGATTTCAAAACACTGAAAATGCGCAGATGGGAATTATTGAATTAAATAGTAGAGATTTAATTAAAGTTCCTGCAGCTCTAGGTGAATTTGATGTGCTAAAAAGTCTTTCCCTAATGGCAGGGGTTAATAATACGGGAGACGTGAGTAATGGTGTTTCCATTAGAGGCGGTTCACTTGATCAAAACTTATTATTGTATGATTCTGCACCTGTATTTAATCCTACACATTTATTTGGTCTTTTCTCTGTTTTTACACCAGATGTAATTTCTTCAGTAAATATTTATAGGGCAAATATACCTTCGAAGTTTGGTGGTCGGATAGCATCTGTTTTGGGTGTTAATGTGAAAACTCCCTACATTGATAAATTTAAGTTAGATGGTGGTATCGGACTTGTTTCTAGTAGGTTGACCATATCAACCCCTTTAATTAAAGATAAATTAATGTTGACTAGTGGTGGACGATATGGATTAAGTGGCTTACTTTTTCCTTTGATTGTTCCAAGACTTAAAAACACTAGGGCAAACTTTAATGATTCAACTTCAAAATTACTTTATATACTCAATTCTAATAATCAATTTACATTCACAAATTTTTTTAGTAATGATTTCTATCAGCTTGATTTAATTTCATCTGTAGAAAATATAATATCCTCCTCAAATCAATATGACTTTAGAACTTTAAATAATACTTTAAAATGGACACATACCTTTAATAATAATACTAATTTAAGTGGCACTCTTGTACACAGCACCTATAAACCAAAAAATCTTTTTCCAGAAATTGATTCTGAAAACTTAATAAGATTTGAGTCACAAATAAATTATTCAAGTATTCAAATGGAGTATATTAATAAAACCAAAGATAAATTTGATTATTATTTAGGTAGTCAATTAAACAGATATGATATAAATCCAGGAATTCTAGATCCAGGTTTTGGAAATAATATTAATCCTGTGATTTTGAACAGGGAAAAGGGTTTCGAATTATCATTATATGGAAATTTAAATTGGAATATAAATTCTGATATTACCTTATCCACTGGTCTAAGAATAACCAGATTTATGCTTTATGGACCCTATAAGGAGTTTTTATATAATAATTTTGGACAGGCTATTGATCTAAGGTTTTATAATGATAATGAATTGGTAACGAATTATACTAATCCGGAGCCCAGATTGGGTATAAATTACAAGTTAAATGATAAAAGTTCAATAAAAATAAGTTATGCTCGCTTATTTCAATATATTCAGAATATATATAACACTAACACACCACTACCAACATCTAGATGGAAAATATCTGACAGATACATCTCACCTCAAAAAAATGATACATATGGTTTGGGTTATTACAAAAATTTTCCAAATTCTTTCATTGAATTATCATTGGAAAGTTATTACAGGGACACAAAAAATAACCTTACATATAAACCTGGTGCTGATTTTTTTCTCTCTGAGTTTATCGAAAGAGAAATTACACAAGTTCAAGGTAGATCATATGGGGTAGAATTAAGTTTAAAAAAAACACTAGGTCAATTTAATGGAGTTTTAAATTATAGCTGGTCTAGAAGTTTATTAAAATCTAACGAAATCAACCCTCAGTATAAGATAAATAACAATAACTGGTTCAACTCTGATTTTGATAGACCACACACAGTAAATTTATCAATCAATTTTGAAAATGATAAGTATAATTCATTTAGTTTCAATTTTGTTGGACAGTCTGGCAGACCCTATACTATAGCAAATGGTATTTTTGAAAAACAAAACGTGGTAATCCCTATTTACTTGATTAGAAATAATTCAAGACTTCCGACATATCATAGATTAGATTTTGCATGGAAAATATCATACAGTAAAGATCCCAACAAAAATTTTAAAGGAGATTGGATATTTACAATTTATAATTTGTACGGGAGAAAAAATCCATTTAATATATATTATACTCAGAGAAATGGAACCATTGATGGGGATGTATTTCTCTCAAGTCCATTAGGTTCTTATGAGTTATCAGTCTTAAGAAGTCCATTAGTTTCACTAACTTATAACTTTAGATTCCAATAAAATTAATTAATGGAAGGGGATAAAATAGTTTGTTTTGGAGAAATACTTTGGGATTTTTTTCAATCTGAAAAGAAATTAGGAGGAGCCCCTTATAATGTTGCTAATTCTCTAAAAAAATTAGGAGCTGATGTAAATTTAATAAGTAGAGTAGGGGATGATCAGTTGGGTAAAGAAATAATAAAGAAACTACATTTAAATAATATTGATTCTCACTCAATCCAAATAGACAAAAATTATAAAACGGGAAGTGTTAAAGTAAATTTAGACAATGATGGAATCGCACAATACGAGATCACCAAAGAAGTTGCTTGGGATTTTATTGAAATTTTAAACAGAGACATTGAAATGGTAAGTAATTCCAAGGCTTTAATTTTTGGGAGTTTGGCTTCGCGAGCTGCGTCATATATTACATTAAAAAAGTATTTATCTGTTTCAAAATTTTGTGTTTTTGATTTAAATCTTAGAGCCCCTTTCTATACTATTTCTAAAATAAACGAGTTAGTGAAATATTCTGATTTGCTTAAGTTTAATAATGAAGAATTATTTGAAATTGCAAAAGCTTTAAAATCACCATTAAATACATTAGAAGACCATATTTCGTTTTTATCAGAAAAAACAAATACTAAAATTATATGTGTTACGAGAGGGAAGGATGGAGCTATATTATTTCATAAAGGAAAATGGTTTTATAATAATGGTTATAAAATTAAAGTAAAAGATACAGTTGGAGCAGGGGATTCTTTTTTAGCTGTATTAGTCCATGGAATTATTAAAAATCAACCCTTACAGGAAACTCTTGATAAAGCATGTGCTATGGGTGCTTTGGTAGCTGGAAGTATTGGAGCTAATCCAGATATTACTGAAGAAAAACTTAGTATATTTATGAATAATGGCTAATATTTACAGTATTATGAAATCAGTATTTATTAATTCAATGAAAGGGAAATTTACATATCTCACATTGTTGTTATTAATTACAACAAATACTCTTTCTCAAGAATTCAAAGGAACTGATCTTTTAAAAAAAGCTATTTCATATCACGACCCAAATTCAAAATGGGATTCATTTGATGGTAGTTTTATTGTTACTTCTGAGTCACCTAAGAGATCTATTAGAAAAAGTATAATTAGTTTAAATAATAGTGAGTCATTTTTTGGAATTGAAGTACAGCAAGATGAAAATATAATTACCTCAATTCTTGATAATAATGATTGTAGTATTTTGTTTAATGGGAAATTTGATTTTTCAAATGAAATAAAAGATAAGTATCGATTAGATTGTGAAAGAGTAAAATACCTAAGAAATTATTACACCTATCTTTATGGACTGCCAATGAAATTAAATGATCCGGGAACAATTATTGAACCAAAAGTTGAAAAGAGAACAATTAACGGAGAGGAATATTGGGTTTTAAAAGCTACTTACGAAGAGTCTGTAGGAAGAGATACATGGTATTTCTTCTTTGATAAACAAACTTTTGCATTAAAACGTTATCAATTTTTTCATGACGAATCTAAAAATGACGGAGAATATATATTATTAAATGATGAAATCCCTGTAGAAGGAATTAAAATGCCTAAAAATCGAAGCTGGTATTTTAACTCTAATGATAAATTTTTAGCAACGGATCGCTTAAGTGTTGAATAAATAATTTTAAAATGAAAAATATTTTTTTGTTTTTGGCCCTATTTTCAATAAATGTTTTTGCTCAAAACAAAAATACAATAATAGGAAAATGGGACCTAGAAGTTGAAATAAATGGGAAAAAATATCCATCATGGCTTGAAGTGAAACAATCTGGAAATAAGGCATTAGTTGGTTATTTTGTTTTTAAAAGTGGAAGTGCAAGACCAATTTCAGAGGTTTTTTTTCATAATGGAATTATAGATTTTAGTATACCACCCCAATGGGATGGATTAAATTATTTGCATTTTCAAGGCATCCTAAGTAAAGGAAATTTAACAGGAGCTATTTTAACTAGTGAAGGTCAAAGTTCAACATTTACAGGAACACGTGCGCCAAAACTTATAAGGACCTCAAGTATTAAATGGGGTAATTCTAGATCAGTTTTTAATGGTAGAAATTTACAGGGGTGGAAATCTTCTGATTCAAGAAGAATTAATCAATGGAAAGTTGAAAATGGAGTTCTTATAAGTCCTAAACCAGGTGTGAATCTTATTACAAATGAATTATTTACTGATTTTAAGCTACATATAGAGTTTCGTTATCCTGAGGGTAGTAATTCTGGTATTTATTTAAGGGGGAGATATGAAGTACAAGTAGAGGATAATTATGGAAGGGATCCAGAATCTACTTTGTTTGGAGGAATATATGGATTTTTAACACCTAACCAAATGGCAGCTAAAAAACATGGTGAATGGCAGAGTTACGATATTACACTTATTGGAAGAAGAGTCTCTATTGTAGCGAATGGTATTAAAATAATTAATGATCAAATTATTCCAGGAATAACAGGGGGTGCTATAGACAGCAAAGAAGGAAACCCTGGACCAATAATGCTACAAGGAGATCACGGTGTTATAGAATACCGAAATATTTCAATGCAAATTCCTGAGTAACTAAATGATGTTTATTTTTTTTTTGAACTTATAAACCCATAAAAAAATTGTCCAAAAAATCCTTTAGGTAATTTTTCATCCCCACTGAATCCCAAATTTATAGTCCCACTATCTTCTGGTAAATAATTTGTTTTAAACAAATAATCCCATAAACTTAAACTGATACCAAAATTCACTCCGAATTTTCCATTTGGTAGATCTTTAGCATGATGATAAAGGTGCATAACTGGGCTGTTAAGAATATATTTTAGTGGTCCCCAAGAAAGTTTAATATTAGCATGATTTAGATGACCGATACAAATTGTAAAAAAGTGAACTAAGTAGGCATGTTCAGGTTCAAAACCACCTATAAGCATAATTCCAATTGTTTTTAATGGTTTATATAGAATGTTTTCCATCCAATGGTATCTGAAATGAGCTGCAAATCCCATTTCTTTAACACTGTGATGAACTTGATGGAATTTCCATAAAAAAGGGATTTTGTGAAGTAGAATATGAGTTGCCCATTGGAAAAAGTCTAATAAAATGAAAAAAATAAAAATTTCAACCCAAAAAGGTAAAGTATTTGAATTTATAATACTCAAGCTAGTATTTTTTATGCCATAATTATTGAAGAAAACTTCTAGAGAACTATAAACACCGCTTATTACTATTGAAAAAATGAAAAAATTAAAAAACATATAAAACAAATCCAACCAAAAATCTTTCCGAATAATTGACTGGTTTTTTCTCCAAGGGAAAATAATTTCTAAAGCCCATATGATTAATGAAATCAAAATTAGTCCCCAAAAATAGTTTATGTGCCACGGGACTTGAAAAAGAATAGATTTCAGTGTCCAATCCACCGACCCTAAAAATGCTGAATAAAACTCCTCTACATAAATCATCACACAAAAATAGTATATATCTTTAAATATATTATAAAGAATAAAAGACTAAACGTAAGTTATTTTGACTTTTTAATACCAAATGTTTTTTTGTAATATTCGATCATAGGAGGATAAGGACCATATTTATGTTGTTCTGATGAAAAGTTATCTGACCACGGTCCATAGGGGGTTGATATAGGTTTCAATTTTTTATCTGGATAATCCATTTCTTTATTTTTTTTACTTGGTCTAGGAAAACTATTTATATATCCCGCAACATGATAAGCCTCTTCATCTGAAAGTTTTGGATTTTCCCAACTTGCTTGTAGATACGGCATATTATTTTTAATAAATGCCGCAGCCGTTAATACTCGATTCATACCTGCACCATCATTATATGTGTCATTTCCCCATAGAGGTGGATATTGATAGCCTTTCTTCGAATCTTGATATAAAATACCCTCACCATTTTTGCCATGGCAAACAACACATTCCCTTAAATAAATTTCTTCACCTACTTTTTTGTCAACAGCTTTGAAAGGTATCTCAATACTGGGATAGCCACTAATTTTTTTTGAATTTAATTTAGGAATACCATAATCAAGCCATTCTATATAAGCAATCATTTTTTTCATTTGTGAAGCATTCTTTGGAAATGCTTTTCCATTCATGCTTCTTTCCATACAGCCATTTATTCTCTCAAAAAGTGTACCAACCTTATTAGACCTACCGCTAAACTGAGGAAATCTATCGATAATTCCAAACCATGGAGCAGCTCCTGATTTAGTACCACCATTTAGATGACAATTTGTACACGATAAATTATTACCTGAGTATCTGAGCTTAGGATCTTTATTCAATGGACCCATATATATTGAAGAGGAATCTAAAAGTAAAAAGCCCTCTTTAACTTCATTTGGAACATCTGAATTGTTCAAAACTAGATCATAAGGATTCCACTCTAAAATAGGATCCTCTAATTCAGGAGTCCAAATTTTGTCATGGTTAATAACCCAAAAAAAAACAACAATTATTAAAATTGTTGAAAGAGCTATTATGTTTATCAGTTTACTAACTAATTTTTTATACAGTTCCATGCTTAATTTAAGAATTGAATACAATATAGTATATTATCATTTTTCATTTATTTGGCTTTATTAATTAATACTTGAAAAATTTTGAGTCTAACTTTATAACTTTAATAAATTTTAATAAAAATGAATTTTAATTCAATTGAATTTATCAAAATTAATAGGACTTTCTTATGGATTATTTTAGTTTCAAATTATATAATAGCACAAGATTGGGAAACACCAATTATTTAGGGATACGGAGAGGTTAAATTTTTTGAACAAGCTGCTTCACAACTTAATAAACAGCTTGACTATAAATTAATTTTTGATATAAAGAGTAATCAAATCAAAAATGGTATAAATAAAGGTTTATGGACTATAGCTCGAACTTTAAATTTATTTGAACTATCAGGAATACCAAGAAAGAAAATTGAATTAGTAGCTTCAATACATGGTGAAGCAACTTTTATCACTCTAAATAGTAATGCTTATCAAGATAAATTTGGTAGAGATAATCCAAATTCAAATATTATTCAACAACACAATGAAAATGGGGTTAAACTTTACGTTTGTTCTCAAGCGAATTCATCAAGAAACATAAATAATGGTGATTTAAATATAAATGTAATACCAGCTTTATCTGGTATTGCAGTATTATCAAATCACCTTCTTCAAGGTTTTATCTTGATGCCAAATTAGTAATTCATCAAATCTAGCCTGCAAAAATATATGCACAGTTATTATTTTGTGCCCTACCCAAAGCCCAGACTCCAGAGGGGACCAATTTAACTCCTGGAAGTATTCCTTTTACCATTTCTTGGTAAACTTCGTCAGGGTTTAAATTCATTTTTTTTGCTACAGCAGATCCATATACTTTTGTTGCAAGGTCACAAACACAAAATAAAGATCCTCTTTTTTGTAAATCTTTAATTCCTTGTATTGGCGGCAAAGGCATATCTCCTTCTTGTGGCTCATAAACAGTATTTCTCAAAGATGGCTTGCCTGTTTTATTATCATTAAACGAAACTAATTCTCCAAGTTTAAATTTCTTCCAAATTTCAGAATTGAATGCAAAGACTATTCCTGAATGTCTAAGAACTGTCATTGCTGTAATATTTGAATCTTTTACTCCTACTGAATTATTTGATTCTAAGAAAGCCCAATTCCAAACAATTGGAAGTGTATTATGAGGTTGACTTCCATCATAAACGACTCTATGTTCACCTTTAATTTTTTTGAACCAATTTGAAAGTTTTTTTGGGTCAATATTTGTATTCAAATTTACAGGCTGCATGTCATCCATGTCTTTTATAAAGTTTGGAAATGCAGTTGCCCCAACACCCAAGGCAATTGAGGTAAAAAATTTTCTTCTATTGGAATTCATAATAATTAGCTTAAAGTTTTAATTATTCTAATTTAATTAGAATTAGTTATATACCCAAAGACACAAAATTTATTATTTCAAATATTGCAGAAAAACCTCCAAGTGGGAGGGTTTCATTTTTTTAAAATTTGTTAATCCAACATAATTACTTTTCTAATTACTACTGACTCTCTTAGGTCTCTAACGGCCATCATACTTTGGTAACCTTTATCAGCATCCCATGCTGGGGTATTTGCTGCAGATTTTACATAGTCAGTGTAACTAGCAAACCAATCTACGGTAAAATAATTCCAGTAAAGATCTACACCATACTTGTCTATTCTTTTTCCTAAAGACCACCCAGTTCTTAATCCATTTTTATTAAGCCCTTTAGAGTAAAGAGATTTTTCCATACTTTCATAGGTTTTAAATTTACCCTCCTTAACTTTCATCCAATTAACAACTCCAACATCATCTGGTAAATTTACTTTGTTATCTCTTTTTATATCAGTTACTGTAACAAACATAGCCTCAGCTACTAGCTCTCTTTTTCCCCTGACATCTTCCATAAAAGTTCTCCAATCCGAATCGGTCATACTAGGCACAGCTTCTTTTCTCATTTTCAACCAGCCTTCTCTGGTTCTTTCTTTTTCCATCTGACTTATGGTCATTGGCTCAACGATTAAATGTGTAAATGGAGCTTGAGGATTTCCAACTACCTCCCATAGGTGCCAACCCGATTGCCATCCTGCGTCAATTCTTTTTTGAGCCATTTCCCCAAATTTTGTTTTTAGATCTTCAGCATAATTATTACCAGGTTTTACTTTTATGAAAGTTTGTTTTAGAACAACTTTATCTTGAGCAAATGATGAAATTGATAAAGATGTAATAAAAAATAAGATTAATATTTTTTTCATTTCACTTGATTTATGATTAATAATTCTTCTAATATATAGAGAATGCGTTGAAAAGAAAAACCCTCCACTTGGGAGGATTTTTATATTTAATTTGACATGTAAACTAGTTTAGCCTCTGAAGACCAAAATTCTCTTGTAGATAGACCCTGTTGAACAATAATGTTACTTAACCATTCATTGTCAGGCATGAACGTAACATCTTGAGGATTCGCATTATTTCTGAAAATAAATGTCATATGTGTAACATCATTTGCCGCTTCGTTTTTATCAATAACTTTTGCAAATGACCATTGACTAATCTTGCCTTTTAATAGCTGTTGTTCCCACATGGGTAAAAAGACGTTCATCTCAAACTTTTCATAATCATCACTTCTTTGTCTCATTGCCCCCATAGAAATCTTATCTCCAATTTTAGCATCTCCACCAGTCATAACTGTTTGGTGTAGAATTTTTATAGTATAACTGCGAACTTCATTTTTAATTTTTTTGTTCATGATATTTTTGACTACTGATTTTGAGTATTTTCCTTTATTAAGAGACTCAATTTTTTTTCTTGACGAATCACCGTCCCAATTATCCCTATACGTGTTTAACTGTTTTTCATCTTTGAAAATATTGAAAACAACATAATCAGGAGCTTTTTCCATTTCAGGTGCTTTATCTATTTTCCATACAGCCCAAAACATTTTTTTGCCAGCTTTTATTTCACTGTCATGAAATGGCATCCAAATTTTTTCCAAAGTGTTGTAATCTTTTTCAACACCTTTTTCGAGATGGATAAAATCTGCAATCGCGACTTGACCAGACAAAATATTTGAAAAAGTAAATAAAAGTGTTATAAAAATATATTTCATTATAATTGATTTATGGTTAATAATACCTCTAAGATATAGAGAATGCTCATAAAAGAAAAACCCTCCGCTTGGGAGGGTTAATTGATTCTTACAATGATTTTAAAATATAAACTTTCTTATTTGCCAAATCCTCACCTAGTGATATAGCAAATTTTTCAAACTTTGGATCTGCCATCATTGCTCCAAGTTCTGACATATCTACATTAAACAAATAAACTGAAACCATATTTGGATTTTTCACATCTCGTTGAACTAAAGTTTTAGATTCATCACAAAAACGCTCTCTATTTTTTTTATCACTCATAAATCCTTTATACCAAACTTTATATCCTTTTTTCAAGGGAATTAATGCAACCACATCAACTAAGGAGTTTTTATCTAAATCAGCTGTATTATACCATTCACTTTGATGGTAAATTTTTCCATCATCATTAAAGAAAAGGACAGCATAATAGTCCATCTCAACTGGCTTTTTGGTTTTAGCATTTAATGATGTCCATGTCCCATAAACTCTTACGTCTCCATTTGGTTTTTGATTTTCGTCTAATCCTGCAAAATAAAGTTGTTTAGTGAATTCTATGTTATCATATGCACTATTAAAACCTTTCATAGCTTGATACCATGTGTCAATATCAAGTGAATCAACACCTGTAGGTGGTGGTGACCAAGTATAGTCTTCTGTTACAAAACCTCTCATTTCTTGTAAATTTTTATCTGAAAATGATTGGTAAAACTTCTTTGCTGTTGCCACGTTTTTTACATACTTAGTCATACTACCTGAATTTGAATCACAACTGATTGCAAAGACAGAGCAAACTATAAGCATTATTATTTTCTTCATTGTAATTGATTTATGATTAATAATACCTCAAAGATAAAGAGAATGGGTTACATATCAAATCACACGTCCTTGCTTCAATTAAAAAAACAGTTTTCTAAAACCCATGCCCCTGTGTTTGGGATAGGAGTGCCTGAGAAGTTTTAGGGCTTAAAAATTAGGTTACTGTACAAATACTTTACAATAAAAAACAAAAAATCCCTAAAACATTGTATTTAAATGTAATAGAAATTATTAGAGTGGAGTCGGCGGGAATCGAACCCGCGTCCAAACAAGCGATTAAAAAGTTTTCTACAAGTTTAGATTTCGTTTAATTTTCGAATCTGTACTGACCGAAAACTGCCCATACAGATCTTAGCATCCTAATTGAAAAACACTGTTGATGCTCCAGTATTTCGATGTTGACTTTTATGGTGCCTCATTTTTAATCGCCGTCAACAAGGGCTATTATGAGACATCCAGCTTTCTAGCCTGGCTAGAACATGGCAAAAACTTACTATAATTCAGTTTTTATGCAGCTAGAGCGTAGTTATTCTCGCCATTTAAAAATGTAAAAAATGAGATTTACGAGCTATTATTCAGCGCTCGACTTGCTTACTTTTTCATGCGTCTTGCTGTCAAAACCAGTCGACCCCAAGATTTGTCAATGAACTACTTTTTTACAAAATTAAGAATATTTAAACTTCTTAGATAAATTATATCTGACGAAATTTAATGTTATTTATTTTTTGTAACGACTTCTTCTAGTGCCTCATTATTGCATTGGAAAATTTTTCCAGGAAATTTAATAATCATGTTATAATCATGTGTTGCCATAATTACACTTATACCTCCCTGATGTAATTTTTTGAATAATTGCATTATTTCTTTACTAGTTTCAGGATCTAGATTTCCAGTTGGTTCATCAGCAATTAAAAGTTTAGGATTATTAAGTAATGCCCTTGCAATTGCTACTCGTTGTTGTTCTCCTCCAGAAAGTTCAAATGGGTATTTATTATAATTCGAATCAATATTTACCATACTTAATACTTCTTCAACTCTTTTTTGAATTTTTAATTTATCTTTCCATCCTGTAGCTTTCAAAACAAAAGTAAGATTGTCATAAATACTTCTGTCCGTTAAAAGTTTAAAATCTTGAAAAACTACTCCAAGTTTTCTTCTTAATAGAGGTATTTCTTTGTCTTTTAAGTTATTTAAATCAAAACCTAAAATATTTCCAGTTCCAGAATTAATGGGGGTATCCCCATATAATATTTTAAGGAGACTGCTTTTTCCAGTACCAGTTTTACCAATTAAAAAAACAAATTCACCTGAATTAACATTAAAATTGATATTATTGAAAACAACCTTTTTGTTATTTATGATTGAAACATTCTGAAGATTTATCATAAAGGGAAAATATTTTCAAATTTAAATTTTTTGAATTAGTCTTAATTATTTTGTTGATAAAATGAATATTTATATAGTATAAACTAAGCACTAAATGTTTCGAATAATTTAATTTTAGACTTATGTACCTATCATCAAAAAAAAAGATTAATTTTTCTTTATATGTCACGCTGATTCCTTTTGTATTAACAGCTCAATTATATAATAATCAAAATTTCACTGAATTGTCTAGCCATTTTTTTGGACTGGCATATTATCCTTCAGCTTGGCAATCTAGCATTTTTGAAGAAGACATTTATACAAACGTTTCAATCAAAGAAAAGGTTGCGTTTAATAAACTTTCTAATGCTTTAAGATTAAATTATTCTGGAGCAGAAAAAATGCTAGGTCAATTTAAAGAAGATTTTTTCAATGTATATAATTCTAAGAATATTGACTTTGATATTGCAAATTTTTATTTCCAAAATGAAAAGTATCGATACGCCTTAAAATGGTTTAACCGGATTTCAGAAAAAGATGTCCCGAAAATTGAATTAGACCTTTATTATTTTAACAAAGGGTATACTTTATTTTCTGCAAAGAATTATAAAAAAGCAAGACCATTATTAGAGATGGTAAAAAACAATAAAGATTATGAATCCGATGCTCATTATTATCTAGGCCACATATCATATCAATTAGATGATTATGATGGAGCACTAAAATCTTTTCAAAGTATATCTGAAGCAAATAAAAAAGATGATCTTCTATATTTTCAAGCGGATATGAATTTTCGTTTAGGTCGTTTTAGCAATGCAATAGAATTAGCCAAAAAAGCACTTGTAAATAAGAACAAAGCAATAAAGTCAGAGCTTTCTAAAATTATAGGTGAAAGCTACTTCAATTTAGGCAATTATGAAATGTCAATTCCTTTTTTAGAATTATATGAAGGAAGTAATGGTTCCTGGAAAAATACTGACTACTACCAATTAGGATATGCTTACTTTAAACAAAAAAAATATGACTTAGCAATAAGTCAGTTCAATAAAATTATTGGAGAAAAAAATGAAATCGCTCAAAATTCATACTACGCACTAGCGGAGTGTTATTTAAAAAAAAATAAAAAACAAGAAGCATTGAATGCATTTAAAAAGGCCTATGATATTGATTTTAATTCATCAATTACCGAAGATGCATTATTAAATTATGCAAAGCTTAGTTATGAAATAGGAAATTCATTTGAGGAACCCCTTAGTGTAATAATTAGATTCATAGAAACCTATCCAAAAAATGATGAAATTAATTTTTTAAAAGAATTGTTAATTGACTCTTATTCAAAAGCAGGAAATTATTCTGCAGCTTTAAATATTTTAGAAAGTAAAGGAGCCTTTAAAAACGGCAAAATTCTTCAAAAATTGTTAATATTAAATGCTACTGAAGAATATAAAAATGGTAGTTACAAAGCTTCCAGTAATCTATTTAAAAGAGCACTTAAATTAAAAGAAAATAAATTTTTAGAAGCTTATGCTTTGTATTGGAATGCAAGATCAGAATATGAACTTAATTTATTTGATCAAGCACTAGATTTGTACAAGCAATTTAAAAAACACCCAAAAAAATCAAACGTTGAAAGTATTTTTAGGCTAAACTATGATATTGGATATGTTTATTTTAAGCTAGGGGAATATGAATATTCTTTAAAATCATTCAAAGCTTTTAACAAAGAGAATGATTATTTAGATAAATCTTATCAAATAGATACATATTTGAGAATTGGTGATTCCCAGTTCGCCTTAAAAAAATATTGGCCTGCTATGGAGAGTTATAACACTGCAATTGCATTAAACCCTAAATCTGCTCCTTATGCTACTTATCAAAAGGCTGTTAGTTATGGATTTGTTGATAGAAATATTAAAAAAATTGAAACTTTAAATAATTTTATTAAAGCATATCCAAATGACCCCTTGGTGGATGACGTTTTTTTTGAATTAGCCAATACTTATAGCAGTGAAATGGATTATGACAATGCATTAAGCATATATGATGAGTTAATTAGTAAATTTAAGGTTAGTCCTTATTTAGCTAAATCAAA
>CEWG01064131.1_pt1 | contig 14871 bp, 15 predicted proteins | sample 361411 | NCBI WGS metagenome assembly CEWG01 (sample SAMEA2622173, study PRJEB7988) | marine metagenome | biome: marine biome (ENVO:00000447); feature: surface water layer (ENVO:00002042); material: "saline water (ENVO:00002010), including plankton (ENVO:xxxxxxxx)" | depth 5 m | reverse complement strand
TGTTCGCTTATGAATAATCTTACCTTGCCCAATACCATGATGAAGATCTAATTCCATTGAATCCTTGATGTGTCTGCATCACCAAATTGGCCTAGGTCTATATTAAGTTTTTTAGATACTTTAATTGCTGATTGAACACCATCTTCATGAAAACCGTACCCTAAATAACTTCCAACATAGTAAGTGTTATTCATTCCTTGTATTTGAGATATGTCTTTTTGTGCTCGAAGAGTATCTAGTGAAAATATTGGATGTTCATAAACAGTTTGATATAAATTTGATGATTGATTTTGATTTAGAGAAACAAAAAAATTTTCTTTAGTATTCAAGGGTTGAAGTTTATTCATCCAGTAACTGAGAGTACATTGGTTATTGGAATTAGTATGGAAATTCCAACTAGACCAAGCATTTTTATGAGGTGGCATCAAAGATGAATTTTGATGAAGTTGGGCCAGATTTTTTTGAAATTTAAAAGCTTTAAGAATAGATAGTTCCTGATCGTTCTTTTTTGTGAGTAATGGTAAAAAACGATGAGGTGGGCAAGCAAAAACTAAAAGATCAAAGCGAAATCTTTTATCATTAGAAATTATATCAATTTCATTTTCGCGATTGATTGTATTAATATGAAATGAGGTTTTAATATCAAAATGAGATGATTGAATGAGTTTTTTAATATAATTTCTGGAACCCCCTCTTACAGTTTTCCATTTAGGACGATTTATGAAATTGAATAGTTTATGATTTTGAAAAAAATTAATAATACTCATCAAAGGTTGATCAAGAGAATTAGAGTCAGGAGAGGACCAAATACTAGATATTAATGGCAAAAAATGATTATAAATAAATTCATGTGAAAATTTCTCTTTTTCTAAGTATTGACGTATGGTGATATTAGAAGAGACATTATAATCTTGAAATTTTTTATAAAAGAAAACAATATCTTTTAACATTTTATAAAAATTTAAATTTAGAAGGTTTTGAGGATTGGCAAATAAAGCTCTTAAACTTCCTCCTCCATATTCAAATTTATTACTTGAATTATAAAAGCTAAAAGACATATCGCTATTGCAGACTTTTACGTCAAGTATTTTAAATAATTTTGTAAGGTTAGGATAAGTTAATTCGTTGAAAACAATAAAACCTGTATCTATAGAAATATCATTTTGTTTTAAATCTTTAACATCTTGAGTATTGGCGTGCCCACCTAAATAATCATTTTTTTCAAAAAGAGTAACGTTAAATTTATTTTGAAGAAAATATGATACTGATAATCCCGCTATGCCCGAACCAATTACTGCAACGCTCTTTTTCAACTTAAGATTTAATCATTTGATAAGCCTCTAAGGCTCGATTTCGTGAATCTTTTAAATCAACAATAGGCTGATGATAGTGATTTTTCTTAATAAGTATTTTAAGTAAATTTTCATCAAGATAAGGTTGAAAGATTAAATTAGGTTTTTTGAATTCTGATAATTTAGGTAGGTATTTTAGTATGAAATTTGCCTGTGGATCAAAGCGTTCTGATTGTAAAACAGGATTAAAAACCCGAAAATATGGAGCCGCATCTGCCCCACAACCAGCTATCCATTGCCAACCAGCAGCGTTACTAGCCTCATCATAATCCAAGAGAGTTTGTTGAAAATATCTTTCTCCATAAGTCCAGTTTAACAATAGATTTTTAACCAAAAAGCTACCTACTACCATTCTTAATCGATTATGCATCCATCCCATTTCATAAATTTGTTTCATAGCGGCATCAATCAAAGGTATGCCCGTTTCACCATGCTTCCAACGTTTGAAATCTTTTTCATTTTTGCGCCAGGGGAATTTATTAAATTTTTCATTTATTGGCTTAGAAGATAAATCTTTTGAGTAATACAATAAAGAATATGAAAATTCTCTCCATCCAATTTCTGAGAGAAAAGTAATCGTAGATGTATTTAGTTTTTTGTATTTCATTACATGATTAACGATCATTCGAGGTGAAATTTCTCCAAAACGCAAATGAGGTGAGAGTTTAGAAGTTTGATCTAGGTCAGGTCTATCTCGACCTTCTTTATAGTTATCAATATTATTAGATAAATAATTTTTTAACTTTGTCAGTGCATCTGCTTCACCTGGATCCCAATAATTTGAAAATTTTTGATACCATTTTTTAGATGGTAAAAAATTCCATTTATTTTTTTCCTTATGAGGTAAGGGCTTAATCAAGTTAATAGGGGTAATTTGATATTTTTTGGCTTTAAATACCTCAAAGGCTTTTCTCCAATATGGAGTAAAGACTTTAAAATATTGTCCTGAATTATTTTGAACCTCCCAAGGTTCGTTCAATAGGTGTGCGTTAAAGGTTTCTACTTCAATGCCATTTTCTTTTAAATTTTGTTTAATTTTACTATCCCGATTAATAGAATTTTTGGAGTAAAGCCTATTCCAAACCACACGATTTATTTTATACTTTTTAATCAGTGAACTAAGGGACTCTTGTGCGCTACCTTCAACAACTATTAAATCAAGCTTGAATTTTGTTTTTAGTGAAGATTCTAGTTTTTTTAATGATTCATATAACCACCAGCATCCTGCTTCTCCAGTAGCTTCCTTTTCAATTTCATCATACACGTAGACTATTAATGCTTGAGATTTTTCATTTTGGATAGAGAGCAAGCAAGGATTATCCTCTATGCGAAGATCTCTTCTCAGCCAGTATAAGGTTTTATGTTCGATGGGATGATTTTAGCAAAATTATTTGCTGTGAGGAGGCATTTTCTTTTCTACAAACCAAACATGTTGTCTCAGAACAGGATCGTACTTCCTTTGCCTAAGTTTATCAGAAACTTTCATGCCTTTAGTGGGTTTGCGGACAATGTATTTTGTTCCGGTTTCAGGTTTTTCCTCAGGAATAAGCTGTTTTAGCTGATATGTTGACTTTTTTGCCATTGGCGTAAAATAAACTAATTTCTGCTTTGGTCAAGATTGTTTGTCAAAAAAAATTATGAAATTCGTTTCCAATGCTCTCTTTTATCAGTCAAAGACCTTTTTCTTTTGTCAGTTAACTTCTCATAGCAATTTGGGCAAGCAAATCCCTCTTTGTAATAAGGTGATAATGTCTCTTCCTCAGTCAAGGGCATATTACATCCGTAACAAAGTTTATTATTCCCAGGTTTTAATTCTTTATCAACAGAAACCCTGTAATCAAATACAAAACACTCTCCATCCCAAGATGAAGCATTAGTCTCTTCAAAGTATTTTAAAATACCGCCCTTAAGTTGAAATGTTTCAATTCCAAGTTTCTGCATCAATGGGCCTGCTTTTTCGCATCGAATTCCCCCTGTACAATATAATGCCACTTTTTTATTTTTAAATTTATTTTTATTAACCTCTATATAATTTTTGAATTCTCTGAAGGAATCGATATTGGGATTAATGGCATTTTTAAAATGACCTATTTTAAATTCATATTCATTTCTTGTATCTATAATTTCAACATCTTCTTGTGAGATAAAATTTTCCCAATTTTTTGGCTCTATGAATTGTCCCCTCTTAATATCATCTACAGTCAAATTAAAATCTGAAGTTACAATTTCTTTTTTTATTTTAATTTTTAATTTTTTTTTAAAAAATTGATCGCTGCCAAAATTAGAGTATTTAATATAACTACTTTTTACTCCAATCTCTTTTAAAAAAATTACAGTTTTTTGTTCAAAGGACTCAGGTACGGCAATAGTTCCATTAAGACCCTCTGGACCTAAGAGAATATTTCCTTTAATTTCGATATTCTTAAAAAATTTATTAATTTTTTTTTTTGTATCTATTGCGTCTTTTAGTTCAAAAAAAGTATAAAATGCAATCACGCGCATATTTAATTTTTACAATAAATCTCTTATGAGATCAAATGAGGGGAGTTAAAATGCTTTAGTTTTATTGATAAATTGATTTTCAAATTTTACCAAACGCGGCATAAATTTAAACCATGCATCCTTGAGAGCCTCTACAAATTTTTCAGTAGACTCTTGGGAGTGACAAGGGGTTGGAGTAATTCTTATTCTTTCAGTTCCTTTAGGAACAGTTGGATAATTAATTGGCTGAACATAAACCTGGTGTTCATTTAATAAAAAATCACTTATTTCTTTGCACAGCTTACTATCACCAATTAATACAGGGATAATATGGGAGCCAGAGTCTAAAAATGGAATCTCTGATTGTCGTAGCTCTTTTTTAACGTAGTTAACATTTTCAAAAAAATTCTCTCTTAGCTCTTTGTTGTTTTTAACTTGTTTAATGCTTTCCAAACTACCTGCAGCAACTGCTGGACACATTGAAGTCGTAAAAATAAAACCTTTAGAAAAACTTCTAACAAAATCAATTATTGTATCAGTTGAAGCAATATATCCACCAGCTAGACCAAAAGCCTTGGCAAGTGTTCCATTGATAATATCTATATGTTCTGCCAGACCTTTTTCGTCAGCTATACCAGCAGCATTGGGGCCATATAATCCAACCGCATGAACTTCATCAAGGTAAATTAAAGCTCCATTCTCCTGAGCTACTTCAATTACATCCTCTAAAGGAGCAAAATCTGACTCCATAGAGTAAACTGACTCAAGTACAATTATTTTAGGCCTAGAAAAGTCGACACCTTTCAAAATTTCTTTAAGATGCTTTACATTATTATGTTTAAAAATTGCTTTTTCTTTTTTACTAGCTCTAATACCTTCAATTAAGGATGCATGATTAAGTTCATCGCTTAAAACTAAACAGTTGTCAAATGCTGATATGATAGATTTTAAAGCAGATTCATTGGCGCTGTATCCTGAATTAAAAGCTAAGGCTCTCTCTTTTTTGTGTAATTGAGCAATTTCTTTTTCAAGTTGAATATGAAAGTTTGTAGTACCGGAAATATTCCTAGTTCCACCACTTCCTGCACCTAATTTTTCAGCGGCGCCTTGCATAGCAGATATTACATTCCTATTCTGACTCATTCCTAAGTAGTCATTTGAACACCAAACATCTATTTCTTCTTGATTTCCATTATTGTGTCTTGTTGCCTTTGGATATTGGCCCGCTTTTCGTTCTATATTATTAAATACCCTATAATGACCTTCATCTTTAATTTTATCGATTTCAGATTGTAAAGTACTAGTATAATTAGTTTTCCAGTTATGATTTTTCACTAACATAAAGTTAATTTTTTCGATTGTAAAAGAAACTGTAATAAAGACGCATAAAGTACAGAATTAATTTGGAGTTCAATTATTAATCATAGGTATTACTTCTCTACCTATCAATTCTATTGATTTCATTAGGTTTTCGTGTGTTATATCAGCAATATCCATTTGAAATTGAAAACGACTTATACCTCCAAGTGCCTCACTATGTCTTAGTATTTTCTCAGCAACTTGCTTAGGGTCTCCTAAAACTATAGCGCCTAATGGACCTACAAGATGATCAAACTGTTCTCGAGTAACAGGACCCCAACCTCTTTCTTTGCCAATTTTTGTAAACATTTTAGCGTATCCTTCATAATAAAGATCAATTGCCTCATCCATGCTATTAGCGACATATCCAAGAGAATGAAGACCCACAGTTAGTTTTTCAGGTGGATGACCTGCCTCTTTTCCTGCCTGCCTGTAAATATCAACAAGAGGTTTAAACCTATGGGTGTTTCCTCCAATAATAGCAACCATAAGAGGTAAGCCCATTGTGCCAGCTCTTGCGAAAGATTGGGGTGTGCCCCCTACTCCAAGCCATATAGGAAGTGGATCTTGCACTGGTCTTGGGTAAATAGGTAGGTTGTTTATTGCTGGCCTGAAATTGCCTGACCAATTTACAAACTCATTTTCTCTTATATTCAAAAGTAGATCTAACTTTTCAATAAACAAATCATCATAATCTTTAAAATCAAAACCAAATAAAGGAAAAGCCTCAGAGAAAGACCCTCTACCAGCAACCATCTCAGCTCTTCCATTAGATATTAAATCTAATGTAGCAAGACTTTGAAAAGTTCTTACCGGGTCCGAGGCACTTAAAACTGTTACAGCACTTGCTAATTTTATATTAGAAGTCTTAGCTGCTGCAGCAGATAAAATGTTAAAGGGCGATGAGTCTAAAAATTCTTTTCTATGATGCTCTCCAATTCCAAAGACGTGAAGACCAGATTGATCTGCAAACTTTATTCTATCGATGAGCTCATTAATGGACTTTGTACCGTCAGGCTCATTCTCCCTAAGTCCAGCAAAACTATCTATTCCGACTTCAATCAAAATCTTTTTAGGAGACTTTTAATTTTTGCTCAGTAGCTAATTCTTGGTTAACTTGAATTGATTTTATGAAATATTCTACTAAGTGTTTAATTTTTGCTATCTGACTTTCGAGTAAGAGATCATCATTTTCATTGAAAATTTCATCGGCAGTATTACCTAAACTATAGCTCAGAATATCTTCATCTACTCCTAGCCTAGATAAAAGCACCTTCAATCTTTCTAAAGCTCTCGTACCACCATTTTTTCCAGTTGAAGAAGTAACAGCTATTGTTTTGAGACCTAAAAAAGTTTGTTTAAAAGTCTCTCCTGGTAGTTTTCTTGAGAGCCAATCAAATGTATTTTTTAATACGGCAGAAATTTCTCCATTATATTCAGGGCTAGAAACAATTAAACCCGATGAATTTTGGAAAATATTTTTTAAAATAGGTAAATTTTTAGGCAGCCCTTCTTTTTCAATATCTTCATTATAAAATGGTAAATTGTAATCATTTAAGTTGATAAAGTTACATTTATAGCCATATCTAAGTATCTCAGCTTCAAAATTTCTTAGAATCTTTGTATTAAATGAGTTTTTTCTCAAACTTCCAGATAAGAGAGTGATGTCTTTTTTCAAATACATGAAATAATCTACGATCTTTGCAAAAAATAGTTCAAATATGAATATCAAATTTTCTCTTAAAATAAGTCAAATACTTGAATATAGACCATCACAAAATGGCCTATTAAAAATTGCTTGTTTTTTTGCTATTGCTTATTTAGTGAGCTAATAAATGAAAGAATTAATAATATCATCCAGAGAGAGCTTTTTAGCTAAAATTCAAACAAAAGTAGCTATTCAAAAAATCAAAACTTTTTTTAAAGGTAAAATAGTCACAAAATATACATCCTCAATTGGCGACAAAGATAGTTCTTCGAGAGCATGGGAAAAACATGGATTTGGCATCTTTACAAATTCACTTACTAAAGAATTGATATCTAAAAAAATAAATATTGTTGTGCATTCTTTCAAAGACTTACCTGTGAAAAACTCCAATAAAACCTCTTTTGTTTGCCTTGTAAGAGACGATCCAAGAGATGTTGTTCTAATTAAAAATACATCTTTAAAAAAACAAAAATTGGTCATAGCAACATCATCTCCTAGAAGGAAATATTACTTAAGATTTTTAAAAGATTATCTCCCTTATCAAAGTTTTAAAGCAACAACAATTAGAGGAAACGTTCAAACTCGTTTAAAAAAGATTTTAGACTCAAAAAATCATGATGGTGTTTTTATGGCTAAGGCTGCTATTGATAGAATTTTTAAGTATGGTGAAAAAGTTGACTCAAAAGAATTTAAAATATTCAAATCTTTATTTAAAAATTATGAAAAAATTATTCTTCCTTTATCGGAATTTCCTAGCGCTGCAGCTCAGGGTTGTATTGCATTAGAATATAGAAATGATGATCTTAAAATAAAAAGAATGCTAAAAAAAATTAATCATGTCTCTTCTCTGGAGGACTGTACTATGGAGAGAAAATATTTAGCTAAATGGGGGGGCGGCTGTGCTCTTGATATTGGGGTCACAATAGAAAATTTCTTAGAAAAGAAAGTATTATTTGCAAAAGGCAGAGACGCTCATACTAAAAAGTACTTTAAAGAAAAGAAATATCTTAAAAAAATAAGTTCCAAAAAAGTTAAAAATATATTTCCCGCCGAGCTATCCAAATATCAAATGTTCAAAAGAGAATTATTAGATTTTTCGATGAAATTAGACAATAAAAATCTTTTACTTACTAGAGGAGAATACAAAAAGACTAAATCTTTAAAAAAAGCATCAAATATCGGTACTTCTGGTATTTCAACTTGGAAAAAGATTAACCAAAAAGGCATATTAATTAATTGGTCATTAGATGGATTTGGAGAGAACTATCGTAATATTGAGGATCACTATAAAGATAAAAAGGTATTATATAAACTCACCTATGAGGGAAATTCCATAAAATCCAAATATCCAATAATTTCTCACTACAATTTAGTTCCTTCTATTAACGAGTTTACAATAGATAACTTATTCTTTGCACAAAGCTTTTATTGGATGAGTTTTTCAGCCTTTAATCTCGCCATACAATTAAGGCCTGATATCTTAAACAAAAGAAACTCCTGCGGACCAGGACAAACCTATCACCAAATATCTAAATTTATTCCTAAAGAGAAATTAAATGTATATCTTAGTTATGAAGATTTTAAGAAACACGAACTGAAATGAAAATATATTTTCCAAATAGATCCTCGAATAATTTAAACAAGAAAATGTTAATTCAACCTATATTTGTAGATCAACGACTGAAGACAAAAAAAAAGATAAAAGGACTAGGTAATAATTATAGTTGGACAAAGTCTACTATCATCAGAGCTATTGAGTCAGATCTTAAAAAAGGGATAAGTAACTTTCTATTGTTTATTGTGCCTCAAGCTAAACAAAAATTACCAGAAGATTTTAGCTTTCATTATGACGTGATATACAGCCTAAAACAAAATTTTAAAAATGATATTACTTTATTGATTGATACTTGTTTATGCTCCATTACTCCTGATGGTCATTGTGGTATTTCTCTCAAGAAAAAAATTGATTTAAAAAAAACACACTATGCTCTGGGTTTAGCAGCTAATACTTACTTAGAGGCGGGGGCAGATATTATCGCTCCTAGCGATATGATGAAAAATACTACTCGTTTTTTAAGAAAAGTTTTTAATGAAAATGGCTTTCACCAATCTCAAATCATGAGCTATTCCACTAAATTTAAAAGTAGTTTCTATGGTCCTTTTAGAGAAGTTGCTAACTCTACGCCTAAAGGCTTTGACCGCTCATCTTATCAACTGCCGGTCACTGATAGAAAAAAAGCCATCAATAGCTCCATTAGCAATGCCGCTCAGGGAGCAAATTACCTAATGGTTAAGCCTGGAATGACATCAATTGATTTAATTAACGACATTAAAAAAGAAACTTTATTACCTACTGGCGTTTATCAAGTTAGTGGTGAATTTGCAAGCCTTCAACTTCTTGACACCAATAAATTTGGTAAATATCAAGACCTTTTAAAAGAGTCTTTAGATGTGTTTTCGAGGGCAAGGGCAGACTTTATTATTACTTATGGAGCTCGTGATATTGCCAAATATTTATAACAAAAAATTTTATAATGCACTTAAAAGAAAGGAACAAAATGTTCCTCCCATTTGGATGATGCGCCAAGCTGGCCGTTACCACAAACACTATCAACAATTGAAACAAAAATATACTTTTGAACAACTTTGTAGAAATCCAGAATTAGCTTGTGAAGTAACGCTTGGTCCTATTCAAGATTTTGACTTTGATGCAGCCATTTTATTTAGTGATATTTTATTTCCATTAGATTTTTTGGGAATGAATCTTTCGTTTAACCCTGGTCCTACATTTAAAAATAATTTGTCTGAACAAATGTTAATTGAATACAATATAGAGGAATTCCAAGACTATATTCAATTTCAAAACCAATCACTAAAATTGATACGTGAAAATCTTCCTAAAGATAAATCTTTAATTGGTTTTGTAGGTGGGCCAATGACTCTTTATCATTTTGCCTTACGCAATAATCCTATTTCAGATAATTTATTCTCGCTAGCTATTCCAGTACTTGAAAATATCCTTGATAAAAATATCGATATACAATTTCAAAATGACATAGATTTGTTAATGATATTTGACACAGAAGCAATTAATTTAACAGATGAAGATTTTATAAAATTTTGCATACCATTCTTAGAAAAAATTGCAGATAAATATCCCCATCAGATTGGGTATTTTACTAAAAGCATATCCTTTAATAAATTTCAGGAATTAAAAAAAATTAATAATCTCAAATTGACAGTTCTAGGAGTTAACCATAACTTACTTGAAGAATTACCTCAAACTCATTTGACTCTTCAGGGGAACTTTTCTAATGAGTTATTATCTTTATCTGATACAAATGATTTCAAAGCATCATTAAATGAATACATTAACCTTTGTCAGTCTGTTAACCCTAAAGATAGAGCTGGGTGGATAGCAAGTCTTGATCATGGAGTCCAAAAAACTACTCCTGAGACCAATATTCACCTTTTCATAGAGCAAATAAGAACTAAATTATCCTAAAAAACGTATATTTTTCAATGGCATCATTCAAGGGCAACAATCTTTATATTCATGGGTCTGAATTAAAAACTGGAATTCTTTTAACAAATTTAGGAACACCTGATGAACCGACTGCGCCATCTTTAAAAACATATCTCAGACAATTTCTATCTGATGGTAGAGTCATTGAAACACCTAAGGCAATTTGGTGGCTTATATTAAACGGTATAATTTTAAATATCCGACCATCTAAGTCTGCTAAAAATTATCAATCGGTATGGACAGATGAAGGTTCACCTCTGCTACTTCATACTCAAAAGCAAAAAGAGCTAATTCAAAATTTTTTAGATAAAAAATATTCTAATTTAGTTTTTGATATAGGTATGAGATATGGTAACCCCAGTATAGAAAAAGGACTAAATAATTTACGTAATCAAAATTGTGATCGAATTATTGTTCTTCCTCTCTATCCTCAATATTGTGCAGCAACAACTGGTTCAACATTTGATGCTGTAGCACAAGAGCTTCAAAAATGGAGATGGGTTCCGTCTTTAAGATTTATAGGAAGTTATTACGATCAGCCTTTATATATCCAAGCTTTAAAAAATAGTATTGAGGATTTTTGGAGTAAAAAAGAAAAGCCTACAAAATTAATTTTTAGTTATCATGGGATTCCCAAAAAATATTTAGATAAAGGAGATCCATACCATTGTTTTTGTAGGAGAACTACAAGACTAGTAGCAGAAGCGATGGGGCTTCCTGAGGAAAGTTACATGACAACTTTCCAGTCAAGGTTTGGTCCAGCTGAATGGCTGCAACCTTACACTGACAAAACTATCGAAAGTTTAGCAAAAAATGGAACTGATCATATCCATGTTATAAGTCCTGCATTTTCATCAGATTGTCTCGAAACAATAGAAGAGCTCAATGAAGAAAATAGAGAAATTTTCATGGAAAATGGCGGTAAAAAATTTGGATATATACCCTGTCTTAATGATCGAGAAGATCATATAATTCTACTCACTTCGTTACTAGAAAACGAATTACATGGGTGGGTATGAGTGATCAAATAAAAAATCAACAAAATCAGGCTGAGAAATGGTTTCGGGAACTTCGAAATCAAATGGTTGGTGCTATTCATAAGCTAGATGGTTCTACTTTTATAGAAGAAGAATGGAATCGACCAGGTGGAGGTGGTGGCCTCATGTCAATTTTAAAGGGTGATATTTTTGAAAAAGTTGGAGTGAATATCTCAACTGTTCATGGCGAATTTAGTGAGGAGTTCAGGGGTAATATGCCTGGGACTGAGGAAGATTCAAGGTTTTGGGCAAGTGGTATATCAGTTGTTGCCCATATGAAAAATCCCAGAATTGCTGCAGCCCATTTTAATACACGATATATCACCACAAAAGGGAAACAATGGTTTGGTGGAGGGTGTGATTTAACTCCAGCAATTCCTGAACAATTAGAGACAGATAATTTTCATGATGGACTTAAAAGAACCTGTGATCAACACGATGACAATTATTATTTTCAATTTAAAAAACAATGTGATGATTATTTTTTCTTAAAACACCGAGGAGAACCGAGAGGTGTTGGAGGAATTTTTTTTGATTATATTGATAAGAATTTTGCAAAAGATTTGTCATTTATAAAAGATACTGGTCAGTATTTTATTAATTTCTTGATTGAAAATGTAAAAAGAAAAAAAGATTTTGAATTCAACAAAGATGACCTAGAAGCTCTTTCAAAAAAAAGGTCACGTTATGTAGAATTTAATTTGCTTTATGACAGAGGTACTTTATTTGGACTAAAAACAGGCGGAAATATAGATGCTATACTCATGTCAATGCCCCCTAATGCAAAATGGGATTAAAAGCTTTCAATTTCTTTTGAAAATTCTTCTACCATTTCCCAATTGGTAAACTCATGACTTTTTGTAGTATCTGTTGGTCCATTTGTAATCCACATTATTAATTTAATTATATACTTGTCTATGAAACCATATTCAGGAAAATTAATTCTTCCTGCAAATACATTTATTTTATTTGGTTTCCAGTTAGTTTTTTTAAGAAATTTTTGAATATAGGGGTTTGTTAGAGGGTCGTTTTTATCTTCTTTTCTAGCAGTTGCATTAACAGAAAAAAAAACTGTTTTTTTAATTTCTAAAATAGCTTTATTTTTTTTTATAAAATCATAAATTTTTTTATTGTGATCACCATATCTCACTGCCGCACCTATGATAATTTGATCAAAATTTTTTAATTCACCCTCTTTCATATTATCAAGATTTCTTATTTGAGAATTATCAAATTTGCCTTGAAGTTTCTGGCAAATTTTTAAAGTTTGACCATCTATTGAAGAGTAAATAAAAATTTTATTCATCTAGTTTTTATTACATAAGTTATTTGAATAGAGCAATTATTTAGTGTAATTAAATAATATGACCCAAGAATATAAATTTATGGGAATGAATATGGAAAGAGTATCCTCTTTATACGGTCTTTTTTTAATTTTGTGGGGACTTATAGTTTCATCTATAAGTAATAGTGACTCATTTACATCTTATATCCCCTCAATTTTTGGTGTTTTTATATTAATATTTGCTTTACTGGCTATTGTTATATCTTCAAAAAAGAAACTCTTTATGCATATAGTTGTTACTTTTGGTCTTATAATATTTATTGGAGGATTGGATATTATTAGAAATTTCTCCAATTTGTTTGATAATTTTTGGGCTGATTTATCTAAATTAATGATGATGATCACAGGTTTATTTTTTACATATTTGTGCATTAAGTCCTTTATTCACGCAAGAAAACAAAGAACAAATTAATTTAATCAACATTTTTAAATACAAATCTTACATAAAGAGATATATCTCTCTTATTCAATGGATTTAACTCAGGGTAATATAAGGAAGCAACTTATTAGCATGGCGGTTCCAGCTGGAATTGGAATGCTTTTCTACACCCTATACAATGTTGTTGATACATTCTACGCTGGTCTTATAAGCACAGAGGCTCTTGCGGGTTTAGCCATATCCTTTCCCGTCTATTTTATTTTATTAGCTTTTGCTGTTGGATTTGGACAAGGGTCGACTGCGCTTGTTTCTAATTTGCTTGGAGCTAAAAAGGAAGATGAAGCTGTTTACACTTATATCCAATCATTAACCATATCTTTAATTATTTCTATTTTAATTGGGTATCTTACTTATCAAGTTTCTGAACCAGTTTTTGTATTTTTTGGTGCAACTGATCTATTTCTGGAAAATGGTTTAAGATACATGCATACTTTGGCATTTGGTGCACCCTTTTTCGTTTTTGCAAATGTGATTAATTCATTTTTATATGCTAAAGGTGATACAAAGAAAAATAGAAATGCTCTTATTATTGGTTTTTTTATAAATCTAATTTTTAACCCTATACTCTCATTAGGAATTGGTCCCTTTCCTGCTTTGGGCACTATGGGCATAGCAATTGCTACAATTATTTGTCAAATATTTAATGTTATTTTTTTGGGTTACTATGTTTTAAAATCTCCTCTAGCTAAAAAATTTAAATTTAGTTACTGCAAATTAAAAATTGAGACTATGAAAGAAATTTTTAAACAATCCTTCCCTGCTAGTATGAATATGCTTCTAATCGGTGTTGGTTTTTTTATTATTCAAAAGTATGTAACAGGCTATGGCGCAAATGCCAGTGCTGGTTATGGCATAGCACTTCGTATTGAACAAATTATTCTTTTACCAGCTATTGGACTTAATACAGCGATGTTAAGTATGACAGGACAGAATTATGGAGCTAAAAATTTTGAAAGAATTTACGAAGCCTTTACAACATCCTTAAAAATAGCCCTATTTATAATGATTTTTGGCTCAGCAATACTTTTTACACTTGGTGAAAAAATGGCATTTCTATTTACAAGAGATGTTCAAGTTATTGAAATAGCTGGTAGCTACTTATTTATGGCGGCTTTTCTAACTTTTGTATATCAAGTTATTCATCAAAGCGGATCAGTTCTATCGGGTATGAAAAAACCTACAATAAACGCTTTTTATACTTTATTAAGGCTAGCTATAATCCCTCCTTTTACTTTTTATTTTTTTTCTCAATCATTAGGTTTGGGTTTAGAAGGAATATGGTGGGCAATTTTGTGTAGTAATATTATTGCTGCATTTTTGATATTTTTTCATATGAGATATCTTATTAAAAAAGAACGCTTTGCAAAAAAATCATCAGCTATTTAATTTCGAATTTTGTTTCAACTTTTCTTACAAAATAGGATGCTATCAAAACTAAAACTAAATATTCTAATACTAAAAATGTATAAATTTCTAAAGGCCTATATGTAGTTACTATTAGTTCATTTGCTCTTCTAGTTAAGTCACTTAAACCTATAACAGAAATTAAAGAACTCATTTTTAAAATATAAATTCCTTGATTAAGTAAAGCAGGAGTAATAATTCTTATAGCCTGTGGTAATAC
>CEWG01037949.1_pt1 | contig 14872 bp, 16 predicted proteins | sample 361411 | NCBI WGS metagenome assembly CEWG01 (sample SAMEA2622173, study PRJEB7988) | marine metagenome | biome: marine biome (ENVO:00000447); feature: surface water layer (ENVO:00002042); material: "saline water (ENVO:00002010), including plankton (ENVO:xxxxxxxx)" | depth 5 m | reverse complement strand
CGGTGGATGAGGAAAAGGTTTTTTTGCCACACAATCTGTAGGCACTGGGGTTGTATCGGGGTGAGCTTGCGGCTCTTGCTACATACGATATCTTCATCACATTGTTCGGAAGCACCTGTATGCTGCACCCTTTTGGAAGCAAGCTGTAGCCTCCAGAACCCGTATAAGAGCCCATTGTACCACTCACAGTTTTATCTTTATAAATACCTTCTTGAAACGTTTCTTTACCATTTTCTTTAAACCATTGATGGAAGGCTTGACATTCGGAATAAGTCATAAGAGTTTCGGCATCACGTTCTTCCGCGGTGTCACCTTCGCACAATCCGTAATAAAAAGGTGAAAAAGTGGAGTTCTTCAACTTAGCCCTGTAGTAATCTATTTCGTAATCGACACCGCACACTCTCCAAGCGTGCCCATTGCCCTGGTAGCCATCTCCCGTAGCCGGATTCCAAAAGACCTGCGCTCGCTCGACGTAGTCAGGGGAGGCGTCGTAGAATGTGAAGTTGCACCCCTTTGCATAGCGAGCGGCCTCGCTCGCCGGTATTGTACCCATCACCTTGCTGCGCATAGGCCGCATATTGTAAATACCATCTTCAAACGTTTGCAAGCCATAATTATTTGCAAGATAGTCGTTGAATTTTTCACAATCATCCCGAGTTAGCAATTTATGGTTGGCTGAGTTGCAGCTTCCGAATGATGGTTCCCCTTGATTTTTATCTCCTAAATAGTAATCCTTTCCTTGTACTACATTAGCGTTGGGGTCAGAGTTAGGGTTGTTACCGTTGCCTGTCTCGGTGGCATCGGCGGCGGCAGTCTGAGCATTGGCGGCAGCGTTGGCGGCAGCATTCTGAGCATTGGCGGCAGCGTTGGCGGCAGCATTCTGAGCATTGGCGGCAGCATTCTGGATGGAGGAGGAGATGGAGGAGCCTATGCCCGATAAAGACCAATCTTCTCTTCGCCTATGGTAAGCTTTCTTATATACATTTCTACTTTTTGAACCATTTATAGATTGTTTTGTTGAATTTAAATATCTATCATTATTAATATTTGGGTCATTAGGAGAAAAGTTAAATCTTTTTTGGTATATCATTTATATTATTATAAGTTAACATTTTATTATTTAATTTTTATAAAATATAATATTATAATTAATGGTTCACATTGTTACCGCTCATTGGAATGAAGATTTACAATGGCTATATAATTTAAAAGATGAACTTGATTATATGACTATAAGTGTTTGTGATAAACTATCGAATCCTAATTATGCAGGAAGTGGAGATTGTGATGTAGATACTAACCATGGACACGAGGCGTCTGCTTATTTGAAGTTCATAATTAATCATTATGATACACTCCCAAATAATATATGTTTTATTCATGGGCATAACAGAGCTTGGCATCAAAAAAATCCTATGCGAGAACTTCTTTCTAAGATTAATACAAATAGTAAACGGTTACCTGACTTTTGTAGTTTGAATGGTTTTCTTACGCCTGAACCAGATGCGCCACATCAGGTGCAAGAGTGGGGACGAGGACGTGATCGTATGAAAGAAAGTTTTCCGAAATTTTATAATAAATATATGAAACATAAATATACTGGAAATGGTCTGCGATATGATTGTTGCGCTCAATTTTGTACAACAAAAGATAAAATTCATAAACTTCCCAAAGAAGCTTACGAATTACTCGCACAAGAGCTTTTACAATGCAAAGATGGGATAGGAATGACGGAAAGGTGTGCAGCAACTTTGGAAATGAATTGGCATAAAATCATCGGAGATATGCCAGATCGTGTCCAAGATGTATCATCAACATTATGTATAAACGCAATTATGACAAAAAAAGGTTCTTCATATAAAAATTATATTTATATCACTATTGGATTTTTATTAATGTTATATATTACCATAAATTTGCTAAGGAAGAGAAGGTGAACATTCTCCTAGGTTGAGAATTGGGTATTTTATTTATATTAATTAAATGTCTTATATTATCATTAATGTATGACATTTAATTTGAATTTTTTGTATTTATTTTCTAGAGAGATTGCATCTACCTTTAAACTGTAAATACACGCCATATATAATAAGACTAGACATTGCTAAAGACCATGTACCTTCTATAAATGCAGACATTGTTGTATGTACATATTGTTTTCCAGAGATTGGTTTTTTATAAATATCTCCACCTGATTTATCTTGAATGGGAACTTCCTTCATTAAACCTAGAACTATTATATTCATTATTATAGAAGTTAATATTAAACCAAACCCATAAGAGAGTGGTACATTAAAACAGTTAGAATACCACGCCGCTATTGCTGTTGGAAACATGACTAACAGGGCAATACCTGCTAAAAAATGTATGGGCCATAGAATTTTCATTTATTAATCTTATGTATTATTTTTTTTTAAATTTAATTAAAATGAATTCTTTTTCAGATATAAAGAGACTAATTTATCTTAATATCGTCATTCAGAATTCTGGGTGTAATTTATTTAGATAGTCGCAGGAAATACTGTGGATCATCCGAACCTAGAATTTCCCGGCTTTGAGGATCATCCGAAGCCAGCGAGGGACATTTTCATTGTCTTCTCAGCTGGCTTCTTCCCGGGTCATCCCCAATTCATTTTAGGTTTAGGTTTAGGTTTAGGTTTAGGCTGTCTTTTTAGATCACTAAGAAGTCTTTTAGCAGACTTGTATTTACGTCCATTTTTAGAAACGTATGTAAGACTAATACCCTCTTTTTGGCATCTAATTTGCAGTCTTTTAAATGCCCCTGCTCTCATTTCTAACTCTTTTCTTGTTAGCTTCATACGCTTTCCTCTTATTACTTTAGTAACGGGGACACCTACTGATTTTAATTTGGCTTTTAGAACTCTTGTAGATGTATTTCTGATTGAAACCTTAGGTTTTTTACCGAAGGATGTATTCGACGGCTGTGACTGTGGGCTGCGCCTCGGCCAGCTCCGCCGCGGCCGAAATTGCGCGCCAGGAGGCCGACCCCCCTGTTGTGCCCACTCCTCAGCCTCTTTTGCCCACTCCTCAGCCTCTTTTGCCCGCTTCTTTGCTTCTATCACCGCCATTCTCGCATCCACCTCCTCCCGAGAAGCCCCTTCCGTATATCTTTTCAGGAGGGTGTCTTTAATATTCCCCACACCCCTATACAAAGACATTAACGTACCTGCGCCTTCTTGAATTTTTTTTTCGTCATCAGTCAAATACACATACAATCCATCGGCTATAAGATCGGTCCTTCCCTTATTCTCTTTAGCCTCTAAAAATGAAAACTTACTAAACAATGAACATATCTCACTACTTAGAATATCAAATGATACATACATCTTATTCTCATAAGTTTTGGAATGTAAAAAACTTACTATTTGTAAAAAATCTCCCATCGTTTTAAATACGCTATAATGATAGTAATAACCGGTCGCCTGTGCTTTTGGGACAATGCCTTCAACACTATTATTATTTGAATCATTGCTTACATTATTAACATAAAGATTGCTCTTATTAAAATAACTTACTATATTTAAAGTTACTACTCTATTATCCTCAGAATTATTTGATGTTAATTGACAATTTACTATATTCACTGGATTTCCTTTTACAGTGCAATAAATATTATATTCAGTATCTTCAATTTTATTTATAGTTCCTTTTTTGAAGGTTTTATCCGCTTCAATTATGGTTTTTTGCAGTTTATCCTTAGATGCTGCATCATATTCGCTCGAGATGTCTGTTACAAATATTAAATCATTATAAGACTCGCAACGACTAGCCTTTCTTCTTGATTGTTCTAATATAGAACTATATATGGGTATCAAAGCTGATGAATTCGAGGTTGCATCAATTCTTAGTTCAACGGGTGAATTATTATAGTAGGATTTATTTAGTATCTTAACCATTCTTGTGATAGAATTATCACCGGCGCAATCTCCTTGACCTATGTTTTTTAGTGGTACAGTAGTAAGTCCGAATAAATTTAATATTTTTCCCGAAATAGATTTTGCTTTTGCATCTGTTGAGAAATAATCGTCATCTATTTTAAAACCCGCAAAACTCTTACTAATTAGTTTCTCGCATACTTTTACTAGATTATACTTTCCCAAATTTTCTTTCAGCTCATCTATAAGTTGGTTAATAAAATCATCTTTAGCATATTCTTTAAAACCGCGACTTCCACAAAAATCATGTGCGGCGTCGCACGCCATTAATATTCTAAAAAGTCCGTAAAAAATCTCCGATTCATCGCGTCCTTCTGAAACAGCTAATTGATTTAATTTTCTTTGGCTTTCATTTCTTCCAAAACGCTCTTTATATGTTTCATATAAATCTAATGTTATGGTTTCCATATACAATAAACCAAATATTTTAATTAATTTAATATTTAATTAGTGAAAGTCCACTCGTAGTAGTACCTGATTTGACCCGGTCTCTTTAGTTCGTCATACTTAAAAAACACATATGATTCATCACACAACTGCCTTAGACTGTTTTCAAAAGGTATCAACATAGTTTCTTCGTGAATAAACTTAGGATTTTCAACTACAAGCTTAGCATTTAAAGCCCTTCGTTTCTTATCCAAAACAAACATAGCCATATATTTAGGTTCAAATTGTCCACATTTAGATTCTTCTGGGTAGAATCCAAAATAGAAATATTCCTCAGATGTGTAAACATCCGATGCCTGTTTCATTCTGAGACATTCTGTACAGTAATGTTCATCATACAATTCAGTGTCCTCTCTACCCATATGTAAAAGCCAATTTTGAGCCCAAGCAGCCCCGTTAAGATGTGTTAAAAGTTTTAGTTCACCTCCCGAAGGAGGTGTTAAAGATTCTACGAAATCTGTAGTATGACTATCACTGTTTATAATGTTATATTTATAGAATGAATAAGTGTCAGTTGGTTTATAGAATGGATAAATACAAGGACTCGCAATAAAAGACAATATTGGCAGACATAAAGAAAACATTCTATACTATAATATCTATAATAGTATTTTTTATTTAAGTAGATTCCAAAATCTTAACAACCTTATTGATTGTTGGAATACATACGTCTACAACTTGTGATATTTTTGATTTAGATGGCTGTTTAAGTTTTAGTTCATTTTTTACAACATAAAACAGAACCCCGGCTGTAATAGATTTTGGAGTAACTGAATCTAATAGGTCTTTTTTTTTTGTATATATTTCATTACAACTGTATATTGTTTTAAACGGTAGTTCTAACTGGTTACAAAATTTTGCAAAAACATCCGTATCTCTATTATCTTCTTTCTTTCTACCCAGGTATTTATAGGCTGGAACATCTTGCATTATCTCTAAAAATACTTTTTCTCCCTTTAGAAAACCTTTTTGATTACCACTATTATCTGTCAATTCAATCAACTTAGAACGGTCAATTGATACGTTATTTTGCATAGCTGAAAAATACAAACATGCAGATATAAGCCCAACCCTAACTGAAGCCCTAGTCAATTTTCCAGATTCCATGCACACATGCCACATATTTTTTGCGGTAGGTAAAATAGAATGGGGTAATGAAAGTAAAGTCCTATAATTTTCAAACTGTTCAGATACCTTCCAAAATGTTTTTTGTTTGTGTGAGAAGGTTTGTTGATAATGCAAAGTCATGGCCAATGATTTTTTATTAAATGCGGGTATACTTCCTATTTTATCATACGGATTATCAGAAATATTAGCATCGCCTCGTTGATTTGAATTCTGAAAAGAACCATCGTCTTTCTTATGATTGTTCCATTCACAACTTTCTTGTTCAGTTTCTATTACTTGAGCACATTCTAAACATACCATAGCCTGATCAGAAGGGTTATATATTACTTTTGCATGAAGACAGCACATATTATAATCAATTTTTACTTGCTCTTTTTCACTAATGATTTTATCTAAATCTTCCCAGGCTAATAACAACATATCATCATTCATCTTACAACAAGACAATTATAATATATATTATACATAATATCTTTAATATAACTATAAAAACGTAATATTTTGCGGCAAAATAGTTAAATTTAATTATATTATACACTAATAAAAGAATGGAAGATATCGTTACTATAAAAGAAACTGATAGCTATATTATAACTATGAATAAGTCTAAATGTATATATTCAGTGACTTTGAAGGAAGATAAAAAATACAACGAAGAGGACTTTGAAGAATTTTTAAATTATTTTAAAAATACATGGGGTTACATAATGAAAAATAAATTAAAATATCATCAGTTAATTAATCTGGATGTAAACGGAAATAAAGATAATGAGTTACCACTTGATGCATATATTAAATTAATTAAAGTTATAACCGAAATTAATGACATTTTAAACAATTTTTGTCATTCTGTGTGTATATTAACAAACGGGTCTGTGAAATGGAAGACTGCTTATGAATTAGCTACTAAATTATGGAAACCCGTTAAACAAAGACCCTTATTATTTACAGAGGATTCTAAAGACGTGGAATCATTTTTTCTTACTCACAAATTAATGCCTGAGTTAGACATTCTAAGTGAATGGGTAGAATGTGAAGATGGTGGATATGTGAGAAAAAAAATGTAAATACATTGTGTGAATTTAATTAAATTAAATACATTATACGATGTAAGTTATTTAATTTAATTTAATTATAACCTAAGTTAACTCTTTTTTATTTTTATTTACACAATTCTACCAACTAGCTTTCTACCGGCTGGGTGCAACTTTACAATATTAAAAGCAGCATATATGGTAGCTAAAATACCAACTACAATATGACCCTGTTTTACCAATTTAATGCTATCGGACTTGCTGCTCTTTTTACACTCATTATCTAATACCCCTACAGTCATCCATATAAAGGCAGCAATAACAAGGGGAGCAACGATTGTGTATAGATTTGATTTTAATAAACCGAAGATAGAATTTGGGCTAACACCAGACATTATATTTTTATTATTAGCGATATATTTTATTTTAAAAATAATTAATTATTTTAAATCTTATTGAGATCGTTTTTCCAAAAATCCGACATTTTATAATTTTTATTGAGATTGTATTCTGTTTGTATTTTGCTTTGAGTACATCTGAGAGAATCAATGGTGTCTTCACTAAAGGAGTGAATCTTCATGTCGGTTAGGTATGTATATGAATTATTTACTTTCATATAAGAATGTTTTTCAAGTTGTTCATTTATAAAACTAATCTTCTGCCTAAATACTTTTATATTTTCGTCTATTACGTCATTCACAAAATTTATCTTTGCATTTATGAGGTTGAGGTCTTTGGACAGCTTATCTGAAATGTCTTTCTGTCTTTTGGTGTAATATTCACACCTGATTGTCCAAAATCTATAGACAATCTCTTCTACCGAATCCATTTTGATTATTTCATTTTTTTCATTAAAAACATGGATATTTTTAGAAGATAGCATACTGGTCAGTTTTAGTTTTTTATCAAATTCTTTATTATCTCTCCAGTTAATAATGTTTTCTATAGGAATCTTGATTTCAAAATGTACTTTAGTTTCAGTTGAATTATTTACGTAGCTATAGATTTCATTTTCTGTTTCTAGTTTATCCAGGTGTGATTTGTAATCTTCGGTCCATGTTCCGATGGGAAGTTCTGTAATAGTTACTGTATTTTTCACTATTTCATATAGACCAGATGTAACCCATTTATTTTTCTCTATTTTTCTAATGGTACCATTAAATCCTTTATACCACGGAGTCAGTTCTTCAATGTCTGCATCGGGGTCATCTACTAGTTTAAGAAGTCTATCTTTTAGATCATCTGGGTTAAAACAGGGTATATCAGTTGAAAATCCAGTCCCAATTCCGCATGCTCCATTGATGAGAATAAGAGGGAGCACGGGTACATAAAAGGATGGTTCAATTGAAAACCCGTCGTCATCTAGATAATTTAGAATAGATGAACTAAAATCGTTAGAATTGAAAAGATTCTTAAAATTCTTTGAAAGATGTGTAAATATGTACCTAGGGCTTGAGGAATCTTTCCCACCTAGAAGTCTAGTACCGAATTGACCAATTGGTTCTAGAAGATTCATGTTGTTAGAACCTACATATGTTTGTGAAAGACCGATTATAGTATCTTGAAGACTTGCTTCTCCATGATGATAACTCGAGACTTCTGAAACGTAGCCAGCAAGCTGCGATACTTTAATTTCAGAATACAAATTTCTTTTAATACATGCATAGATTATCTTTCTCTGTGACGGTTTCAAACCATCTACAAGATTTGGGATAGATCTTACGTTATCTGCTATTGAAAAAAGCACAAGTTCTTTATTTATTAGATCCTTTACCCTTACATTACTCTTGGTATAGTCTAATGTTTTAGGTGATGTAATATTGTCTAGGATCCATTTTTTTCTTGCATCTGCCTCTGTTTTTGTAAAAGCCATATGTAGGTATTTTTCATCTATATTAGATTCTACTTTGTAGTCTAAAGTCATCATATTTTTAAAATATTCCTTGGCTTCAGTTGATGTGCTTGTACCAAGACCCTTATAGTATTTTATCTTGTATCCATTGATATTGTTATGTTCTTTCCATTTATTGTAATCGCTTAGATTGTAGAAAGGCATTACCATGTCTTTTTTTGATACTTTGATAACAGGCGTAACAAGTGAAGAGATGAAATCTATTTTTAAAAGCTCAGGCCAGGAATTTCCAATGAAGTTTACAAGAAGACTTTTAATGTGAAAACCGTCTGTATCTGCATCTGTCATAATAAGAATTTTTCCATACCTTAGTTCAGATACACTCTTATAAGTTTTACCGTTCTGTAGTCCAAGTATTTGCTTAATGTGATTAATTTCTTCGTTTTTAGATAATTGAGCGTAAGTAGCGGTTCGAGTGTTTAGAAGCTTTCCTCTAAGGGGAAAAACACCATAAGTGTCTCTTCCTACCACAGAAAGCCCTGAGATAGCCGTAGCTTTTGCTGAATCACCCTCTGTAAATATGATAGTACACTTAGATGAATCTTTTGTACCTGCCCTGTTTGCATCATCAAGCTTAGGGATAATAACTCTCGATGTTTTCTTACCGTCTGTTTTTTGTAGAGATTTCTTTTCTTTTGCATCTGCCAAAGCTAGTACATTTTCTATGATGCCAAGCTTTGACACACTCTTGACAAATTCATCAGAGGCTGAGAATTTACTCCCAAATCCAGATACCTTTGTGATGTGCTTTTCTTTAGTCTGAGAGGAAAAAGAAGGATTCTCAATTATACAGTTTATGAAAACGAAGATGTTGTCTTTGATGTAATTAGGTTTAATAGTAAGACTCTTGTGTTTTTCTTGGATAATCTCTGTGATTTTTTTTACAATAGGGCCAATGACATGCTCCACATGACTACCTCCGTCTGATGTATTCACTCCATTTACAAATGAGATAGACTGAAATCCGTTCTCAGATGGTGCGATAGCTACTTGCCATCTAGGATTTTCTTGAATAACTCTCGGACAGTTCTTTTTAGGACCGATATACATAGAAATGTAATCGGAAAAATCTTTTACATTTAGTTTTTTATCGTTGTAATATACATCCACACCCTTCGGTGTGATAGCGCACATATCAAATACGCGCCTAATTAGAATACTTTTAGTGTCTTCGTTTAAACTGTCAACACCAAATCTTTTAAAATCTGGTTTGAATGTAATTTTGGTATACTCTTTAGAAGATTTCCCTAGTTTTGGCTTACATATTTTGCTTAAATTTTTTTCAAAGGTCTGAGTGTATTTTTTACCCGCAGATGCTGTCTCAACTGTAAATGTATCAGAAAAGATAGCAGCAAGTTTAGCACCAAGTCCATTAAGACCTCCTGTTGTCCTTTTCTTGGAGTCATCGTGGTTGCTAGTGGTTAGAAGATTTGCAAAAATAAGTTCAGGTATATAAATACCATACTCGGGGTGAATATCAATTGGTATTCCAGAATCGTTATAGATAGTTATTACATTATCATCAGAGATCCAAACTTTTATACATGACATGTCTTTGTTTCTCTGACGTTCATCCGAAGCATTTGTTAAGATTTCATCAAAAATCTTAAAAATGCCTGGATTCCATCGGCATTTCTTAATGCATGCAGTGTTAGTTTCCTGATTTATAATCCAGCATTCAGATGTTACATCTGAAATGTCTCCTACGTACATCCCAGGTCTTTCTAAAACATGCTCTATTTGAGTATATTTTTTATAATTTTCAGCCATACCTTTGCTTATATGTAAAGTAACTGATTATAAATTGTATTTTATTTTTAAACCAGTTATTTTTCTGTAAAATTTATCAAATAATTTTAGGAGGTGAAGTGTACCTAGTTTTTAGATTGTGTATCATATTACTAATCTCTTCATATGTTCTAAGTCCTACAAACTGAGATTTTTCTAATTTATACTTTATGATAGTCGTAGGTATATTATAAATTCTGTTTTTAGATAGAAATTCTTCAAATTCATCATTTTCAACATCTACCGTGTATGTTATAGAATTTGGTATATCTAATAGTATCTGTTCTATTTGTTTACAAGGGAGACACCAATCTGTACCAAATTTAATAAATACAATAGTTTCTCCAAAATCAATATCATTTATATTATTATAAGAATCTAAGCTATCAATAAATTGCGTCATAAGAGTTGACATACTATATTATTTATTTTTAAGTTATATTTAAATTTAAAAAATATACATAACTCGTAATACATAATAAAGAATGTTTCTTTCTAAATTCGACTTTTATAAATTCGACATACAAGCTGTCGTGATAATTATACTAACTGTATGTATGTGTTTAGGTATAAATAAATACATCGAACAGGATACTCCCGATAAGAAAAATAATGAGACTTTAATTTTCTTAGGAGGTATACTTCTAGGTTTTTTGATTAGTTTAATTGTTTCTTATGTGACCTTAGAAGCTGATATTCTAGATACGTCTGATTATTACAATTAATAATATTTAGTTAAATTATTATGTCGATAAGTCTATCAAAATTTAATCCACGTAAAATAGAAGAAAAGAGACTTACAGGTTCTGGTCCAGCTACTTGTGTTTTTATAGGAAAAAGAGGAACCGGTAAAAGTACTTTAGTCGCTGACATATTATATCGTCTAAGAAAAATTAACGCAGGTGTTGCAATATCTGCAACCGAAGATGGAAATGCATTTTATTCTAATTTTATACCCGAAATACTTATACATTCTGAATATAAACCAGAGATTGTACAACAAATTGTAACCCGTCAAAAAAAAGTAATTGATGGCAAAAAGAAAGACTCTGATAAAGACGTATTTGTTCTACTGGATGATTGCATGTACGATAAACGTATGATAAGAGATCCAAATATACGAGGTATATTTATGAATGGACGTCATTGGAGAATTACATTTTTATTGACAATGCAATATTGCATGGATTTACCCCCGGATCTTAGAGCTAATATAGATTACATTTTCATCCTTCGTGAAAATATTATACAAAATCAACAAAAATTGTATAATAATTTCTTTGGGATATTTCCACACTTTTCTGTATTTCAGGATGTTCTTAATAGTTGCACAGAAGGTTATGACTGTTTAGTTTTAGATAATACATCCCGAAGTAATAATATAACAGACTGTGTCTTTTGGTATAGAGCTACCCCCAATCGTAAATTTAAAATAGGTTCGAAAGACCTGTGGAGCTATTGTAAAAAGAATTATGACGCTAAAAAAGCAAAAGAAGTACCAGAATTTGATGCTAAAAAGATGAAAAAGAAAAGCGCCCCTAGCGTAGCCGTTAAGAAATTAAAGTAAATTATCCCCATCGGAGAAATTAACTATACTATAATGTCTTAGTCCAATAAACAAGGGTAATTGAACACATGTTGCATGTACAATCGAATGTAAGTTCCCTGTAATAAATTTATTATTATATCTCCAAGATAAGAAAGAAAAACATGATACAAATCCAGTGAGAGGCTGAGATCTTGGGTATAGATTTACATAAACAGTTAAACATATGTTACAGGCTGAGTCAAATATTGTTAATTCGTGTTTATAAGGAAGAGATAGTGCAAGACTCCCATGACATAATACCCCGTTGATCGCTATAATATATCCAGGAATTGTGTTTGTATACATAAATAACAATGTAAAAAGTGCAAGAACTACTTCACGCCATAATATATCCATTATTAGATATAAATGTATATATAGTGGTTTTAAATTCTTTTGTTTTACACGTGTATTTATTAGATTACTAAAAAAAAATACATATTAAAAAAAATGTGTATAAATTAAATAACAGTCATGCCAACTGAAGAGGAAAAAAGACAAGAACTGATAAAGTGTATAACACGATACTTTAAGGCTGAAAACGATTATCTCAGAAGATGTGCGAGCGAATTAAAAAATTACGGGATAGTAGTTATAGACCTCAATTTGATTAAAAAAGAAACAGAATTTTTAAGGAAAACAAACTGGTATTTAGAAATACAGAAATTTCAAATGAGAGATTTCAAAACAGTTTATCCACAACACGGATTTGTATTAGGAGCATTTGGAGCATTGGGTAATCCATCTAGCTTTCATAATCTAGTTATGTATCAATTAAGATACATTCTCTTTAAGAAACTTTCTAGAGTTTTTGGATACATGGACAATAAACGTTATCTAGAGTGTCTATTTGACCGTGTTGCAATCCGTAGAGAAGGCACAAGTATTAGTGGTGAGTCTTTTCACAGAGACACTTGTAGTCTTCAAAAAGATTCAGATCACATTTACGGGGGGTGGATAAATTTAGACGACAGTGGTAGTCAATATTTCTCCTGTGTCCCTGGTACACACACGTGTGCGGGACGCGGTGGTTTTGAAAAAATATCGGGTGATTATCCAAACAAAGTAAAAATAGAAATTAAACCAAAACAGGTTATTATCTTTAACCAGAACATTATACACGAAATTAATAAACAGAAATTCACTAAGAATTCAGTAAGGCTTTATCTGGGCTGGAGACACACTAATGAATCCGAACCTCTTTTTAACAGTAAAACCAATCCACAATTTAACATAACACAAATTCTACGAAGACAACTTGTTCCACCTCTACCAAGTGGAGATCTCGCTGTAATGTATAGTAAAAATCATCCAGGATTATGGAAAAGTCGCATGGAAATACTTTCATCTGAAATAAAAGATTATTACCTTGAGACCGACCCCAAAAAAACACAAAGATACAAAGACGGTAAAGTAGTTAAAAGGGCTCTAAAAGAGCCTATAGAATTAATAGAGATTCCTGATTATCTTAAGACAATTTATTTTCCCAACAAAACTTTTTATAATTAAACTAAATATAATGAATTTACGGAACGATGTCTTTGAATAGAGTCTTGATTTCATCGTTAGGATATTTATAATGAAGGTCTGGCTGATCTTCATACCCATCTTTAACTAATGTATACTTTCCCGTGTTTGTACAGAGATTATATACATTAAAATTGTCTTTAAGATCGAACAAATCAGTTCTTGTTGAAAAATTAACAGATATACTACCTTCAACCCCGCTAATAATCCTATGAAAAATACCGGCTGGCCATACTACCATTGCAGGACCATCAAAATACAGCTTGTCATTTTTATAAACCTTGTCCGGTGTAACAATAAAAGAAGCTTTTGTTAAAGTTTTTGGATCAAAGATATCAATGTATCTAGTTCCTTGAAGAACAAGAAGATTATCATCTTGCCCTGGGTGCATATACCAGGGTCTTTTAACTGGTGGTGTACAATCTTCTATGGGACCTGGAGAAATAGAATTTGGACCGTGAATAACTCGATCAATACCACTAATCCTAGGAATATCAGATGGAACCATTTCGTCGAATTTTACACCCCTTGTTCTGCGTAAAATTCTAAGAGGGATAATACGGTACATTTTTATTAAATTAATCTAATATTTATTTAAATTAATTTAATAATTTAAATGGTTAATTATATTATTAACGGAATGTTATTAAACGAATGTATTATAAGTAAATACGGAACAACTTGTCTTTTTAATAATGGTTACAGTATAAGTGCAAATGTGTTCAAGATGGAAAATTTTTTAATGTATTTAATACTAAGACCTGTTGAAAATATTATTCGAAAATCTATAAACAGTATTAATTTTGCAGACATATCTATAAATATAGAAGACTTAGATAATGTTCCTTTTACTTAGTCTAGAACAAGTTCAAAATCTGGAAATACATTTAGTGCTTTACTAATGTCTCCATCTAGATGCTTATTCAATTTATGATATTTATGTTTCATCATAATTTGTTCTGCAGTTAGTCCATCTTTATAAATCTCGGGTTTAATGTCATCTTCAAGAAAGTAAGGAATAAAAGACGCTGCAAAAAGAGCTCCAGCAACGGGATAAACACGTTTAATTACTTCTTTGTGTGTAGGAGGCTTCAATACATAAGACTCTGCTGAAAATAGATACAATAGAGAAAAAATAATTGCCTTTTTCATTTATTTAAATGTGTATATTTTATCTTTTTATATTAAAAACTATACACATTTACAATTAATGTTATTCGAATGGGATATGATCCATAAGATTATTTGCACCGCTTGGTATATAAATAATAATACCATCAATATCGTTACGAAGCTTAAGCTGACATCCCAGGCGTGAGTTAGATAAGGGTTTATACGCCAAGTCTAACATGTCCTGCTCAGCCTCACAAGGTTTACCCACCTTTTCAAACCAGCTAGGCTCTACATATACATGACAAGTAGAGCACGCCATCACTCCACTACATGCACATTCAAGAAGTTGAGAAAGTGTTTGAGATCCTCTATCCTTACC
>CEWG01056880.1_pt1 | contig 14938 bp, 15 predicted proteins | sample 361411 | NCBI WGS metagenome assembly CEWG01 (sample SAMEA2622173, study PRJEB7988) | marine metagenome | biome: marine biome (ENVO:00000447); feature: surface water layer (ENVO:00002042); material: "saline water (ENVO:00002010), including plankton (ENVO:xxxxxxxx)" | depth 5 m | reverse complement strand
AGTAAGTATAAAACTTTAATTGCAGCAGCAGATACATTTAGAGCTGCTGCTGTTGAGCAATTAACAGTATGGGGTGCTAGAAGTAATGTGGATGTAATTTCTAATCAGTCTAAAAATGCAGATCCTGCAGCAGTTGTTTTTGATGCTATCAATTCAGCTGTTAAGAGGGAGACAGATCTTCTATTAGTTGATACTGCAGGTCGATTACAAAATAAAAATAATTTAATGGATGAATTATCAAAAATTCGAAAAATTATTGATAAGAAAGTACCCAATGCGAATGTCGAATCTTTATTAGTTCTAGATGCTAGCCAGGGACAGAATGGATTAAAGCAAGCAAAAGGATTTGCAAAATCTGCCGATCTTAGTGGAGTTGTAATAACAAAACTAGATGGATCCTCAAGAGGAGGGGTATCTTTAGCTGTTTCTTTGGAAGTTAAACTGCCAATAAGATTTATTGGAGCAGGAGAAGGTCTAAGAGATTTGAGACCATTTAATAGTTTTGAATTTATTGAAGCTTTGTTAGCGGATAGATGAAAATCTAGTTTAATTGTCTGAAAATTTATTTTTTAGTGTTAGAACATAACTATATATATTTAGATTTTTGACAAATATTAAAACAAATACAATATTTTTAAATGATGATCAAGATAAATTTTTTGAATTAGTTTCTTCATTAGCTTATTATTTAAAATTATTTTCTAGTTTAAAAAGATTTCTTGAATATGTTTCTTTGGTTTCAAAGCATTTTATTAAACAAGAGTTTTCTCTATTAATTCCACTTGATGAAAAAGGGCAAATTTGGTTTGATAATATTTGTCTTTCTGAAGATAAATGCAAAAATAATATTATTTTTAAGGTTAAAGAGACTTGTAGCAAAAATCAAATTTTGAACAATTTTAAAATAAAAGATATTAAAGTTTTAGAGACTTTATTTGAGACAAATTTTAAGCCGTTTATTTTTAAAAATTATAAAGTTATTTCAAGAGGAAAATGTAGAGGTTTTTTCTTTGTTTTTTATAATGCATCCGATAAAAAATTGATTAATTTTGATGACCCTAAAATTAATCTTCTGACTAATTTATTAGCGATTGGGATTGAGAATTATTGTTTATTGAAAATTAATAAAAAACATGAAAATGTTGATCGTGAGATATCAAGTGGTGCTGAAATACAATCTAGATTATTACCAGATTTCTGTCCGAAAATTCATGGAGTCGACTTAGCTGCTCAATGTAGGCCAGCTTTGCAGTTGGGAGGCGATTATTATGATTTTATGTCTATTAAACCAAATATTTCAGAACGTAGAAAACAGAGAGGTAGATGGGCGTTGGTCATTGGAGATGTGATGGGTAAAGGGATACCTGCTGGATTGTTAATGACAATGCTTAGAGGAATGCTTAGAGCAGAAGTTTTAACAGGTTTACCTCCCGATAGAATACTGCATGATCTAAATCAAATGGCAATTTATGATTTGGATCAGTCTCATAGATTTGTTACTTTGTTTTATTCTGATTATGATCCAAGAACTAAAAAATTAAGATTTGCTAATGCTGCACATAATCCTCCTTTATTGTGGCAAAATTCTACGAATAAAATTATTAAGTTAGATGCAGAAGGTTATTTAATTGGTCTTCAAAAGGAGGCTGATTACCAATGTGGAGAGATACAATTACATTCTTCAGATTTAATTTTGTACTATACAGACGGAATTACTGAAACATCTAACTTGTTTGGTGAAAGATTTGGAGAAAAAAATTTAATAAATATCTTTTCAAAATTATGTAAGAAAGCTTTAAATTCTCAAGAAATATTGAATGAAATCTTTAAAACTCTAGATAAATATTCAGGAAATAAAAAAAGACTTGATGATGATGCTTCGATTGTAATTTTTAAATTAGAGTAATTAGTCGATGGCAGTTATAAAAAAAAATGCTTTAGTAGAGTTAAATAGTTTTTTTTTATATGTCAAAAGTTTGGAGCAAGAGATTTAAAACTAGTCTTGATCCGTTCATACAGAAATTTAATTCATCTATTGAATTTGATAAAACTTTAATAATTGAAGATTTAGATTGTTCAATAGCTCATGCTCGTATGCTAGGTAAACAAAATGTTATTTCTCAGGATGAATCAAATAAAATCATAGAGGGTTTAAATGAAATTAAAGATGATTATTATAGTGGTCTCTTTGTGCCGAGTTATCCTTTAGAGGATATCCATTATGCTATTGAGAATTTATTAATTGATAAAATTGGTGATTTAGGTAAAAAATTACATACAGGTCGCAGTAGGAATGATCAAGTTGCTACCGATATGAGAATTTGGCTTAGAAAAAATATTGATGAGATCGAAAAACTTTTATGCGCATTTCAGTTATCTCTACTGAAGACTGCTGAACAAAATTTAAATACATTAATTCCTGGATATACTCATTTACAAAGAGCTCAACCATTATCTTTGGCGCATCATCTGTTGGCATATTTGGAAATGTTTCAACGTGATAGAGACAGATTAAAGGAAGTTAGAGAAAGAGTAAATATTTCTCCGCTTGGAGCAGCAGCTTTGGCAGGTACAAAAATTAAAATCGATCGATTTTTAACTGCTAAAGAACTTGGTTTTAAAACAATTTCTATGAATAGTATTGATGCAGTAAGCGATCGAGATTTTGCTATTGAATTTTTATCAGCTTCTTCTTTGATAATGACGCATCTAAGTCGTTTGTCTGAAGAGATCATTCTTTGGGTTACAGATGAATTTTCATTTGCTTCTTTAACAGATAAGTGCGCAACCGGTAGTAGTTTAATGCCCCAGAAAAAAAACCCAGATGTTCCAGAATTAATTAGAGGTAAAGCGGGTAGGGTTTATGGACATTTGCAAGGTTTGCTAACTACTATCAAGGGTTTGCCACTAGCATATAATAAAGATTTTCAAGAGGATAAAGAACCTATTTTCGATACTGTAAAAACTGTATCAGATTGTTTAAAAGCAATAACAATATTATTTAATGAAGGACTTAAATTTAACAAAGAAAATTTAATGAGTTCTGTAGAAAAGGATTTCTCTAATGCAACTGATGTAGCTGATTATCTCGTATCAAAAGGCTTAGCTTTTAGAGAGGCTTATCAAATTGTTGGTGGTATTGTTATTTTTTGCTTGTCAAAAAATGTCTTGTTAAAGGATCTATCTCTTGATGAATTTAAAACATTTCATGAGTCTTTTGATGAAAATATTTATGAGTTAATATTGCCAAAGAATGTAATTAATTCTCGCAATAGTATTGGTGGAACTGGTTTTCAGCAAGTAAAATCCGAATTATTTAATTGGAAGAAGAGATTGTTAAACTTATAATTCTAATTTCTTACAATTCTTTATATATTTAAGTAGTATGGTTTAATAGTTTAATCGCATTTAATGTGATTTAAATATAGGTTAATTTCTTAAGTTGATTTAAAGTGAGTATTTTTGTTGGCAATTTGCCTTTCCGTGCAGAGCGCGAAGACGTCCTTCAGTTGTTTACACCTTTTGGTGAAGTAACTAATTGTTCTCTACCTTTAGAGAGAGATACAGGAAGAAAAAGAGGATTTGCATTTGTTGAGATGGCAGATGAATCTTTAGAGACAACCGCTATAGATTCTCTTCAAGGCACTGAAATGATGGGAAGACCTTTAAGAATTAACAAAGCTGAACCAAGGTCTAATTCACCAAGAAGAGGTTTTAATAATGGTAATTCTCGCCAATATAATGGTGGAGGCTATAATTCTGGATCTAATAATGGGGGTTACAACAATGGGGGTTATAATTCTGGATCTAATAATGGGGGTTACAACAATGGAGGCTATAATTCTGGATCTAATAACGGGGGTTACAACAATGGAGGTTATACCTCAAACAGCAATGATCAAGTATCTAACACAATAAATAGATCCTCGGGAGCTAGAGGATGGGAGGATAGAAGTTATGGTAACAATACAGATAATTCTGAATATGAGAATGGTAGAAGCAGAAGAAAGAGAGGAGGCTCAAACGAATTAGATAGTAATCAAGATAATCTTTAAAAACCCATTTCATAGAGTTCATTGGTGAAATAAGTTAGATTTTCTACGTTTAATGAACCTTTGATTGACATGTTCGAAACTTTATTCCTCCACAATTTTGCCTTTGGAATATTTTCTACAATGTTAATTAGATGTTTACAAATATCCCATGACTTTCCTTCAGATCTTAAATGATTATCAAAATAGGGAATAATTGAGTAAATAATTTCTGAAGCTTTTTTTGGATAGCTGTTAACTTTATAAATTTTACTATCAATTTCCGCCCATCTTAGAGGATGTTTATATGCACTTCTGCCAATCATTATCCCATCAAAGGTCTTTAATCCATTTATACATTGTTCAATATTTGTAAAACCTCCATTGATTTCAATTATTAGTGAAGGATTCTCTTTCTTTAGTTCTTCGACAATATCATACCTAAGAGGCGGAATAGTTCTATTTTCTTTCGGATTTAAACCCTTTAGAAAAGCTTTGCGTGCATGGATAGTAAATCTTTCAGCTCCTGAACTTGAAATTTGTCTTACAAAATTATTTAAATTAGAAAAGCTATCATTATTATCAATACCAATTCGATGTTTTATTGTAATTGGAAGATTGCAGTTGTTTTTTAATGCTTCAATACATTTTGCAACTTTGTCAGGATAATTCATTAGTAAAGCTCCAAAATTTCCAGAACTTACTTTTGAACTTGGACATCCGACATTGAAGTTTATTTCGTCATATCCCCAGTCTTGAGCCATTTTTGCTGCTTCTTTTAGGAATTTTGGATTATCTCCACCAAATTGTATAGAGATAGGATGCTCTTCCTTGCTAAAATCTAAAAATTTTTCTTTTTTGTCAGTATATATTAAACTTTGAGCCACAATCATTTCAGTATATAAAAGTGCTCTAGAACTGATTTTTCTCATAATCATTCTGAAATGTCTATCAGTACAATCCATCATTGGTGCAATACTGATTTTATGTAATTTATTTATAGAATTAGAAGAGTTACTAATCATATTTGTATATTATGAATAAATTTCTTAGCAGAAGATTTTTTATTTTAATTCCTTTTGCATATTTTTTAAAATTTGTTTTAAAACCTCAAAAAGTTTTTGCAGCATCAAAGACTGATAATGAAGATTGGTCGCTCTCTAAAGATCAATGGAGAGAGAGACTTTCACCTGAAAGTTTTTATATATTAAGAGAAGAAGGCACTGAGCGTCCGTTCACTAGTCCTTTGAATAATGAAAAAAGAAAAGGAATTTTTTATTGCGCAGGTTGCAGTTTGGCATTATTTTCGTCAGATGCAAAATATGATAGTGGCACAGGTTGGCCAAGTTTTTGGGATCCTCTAGATAAAGCAATTGAAACAAAGATTGATTTCAAATTAATTGTTCCAAGAACGGAATATCATTGTTCAAGATGTGGAGGTCATCAAGGTCATGTATTTAATGATGGCCCTAGGCCTACTGGTAAGAGGTATTGTAATAATGGCTTAGCTTTAACTTTTAAGCCAGAATAATTTAATTGGTGCGGGCTTCCGCAACTTGTTTTGTATACTGTTATCGTCCAAAATAATTAGGTTATTCTAAAGTTTATGATTGATAACCAATCTGAAAATATAGAAAATTCTACAAATAAATTGGAAGATAATACTGAAGTTAACTCTCCTTCTGTTAACCCCAAAACAAATAATAAGTCAACATCCAAAGTTGATGCCGAAGATTCTTCTACTTTAGGAGAGGAGGATCTTAAAAAGAATGAGACTATATTAGAAAGTAATATTCCAGAATCATTACTGAAAAATAAACAATCTTTAGAAAATGTTCAAGATATTTCTAATACGGATGCACGACTTGAACAATTGGAAAAAGAGCATGAAACATTAAAAAATCAATATATAAGAATTGCAGCAGATTTTGAAAATTTCAGGAAAAGACAATCTCGAGATCAAGATGATCTAAAAATTCAATTAATTTGTAAATCTTTAACCGCAATTCTTCCTATTGTTGATAATTTTGAGAGGGCAAGGCAACAGTTAAAGCCAGAAAGCGAGGAGGCACAAACTCTTCATAGAAGTTATCAAGGTTTATATAAGCAACTTGTTGATGTTTTAAAACAGCAAGGTGTAGCTCCTATGCGTGTTGTTGGTCAACAATTTGATCCTAGTTTACATGAAGCAGTTCTCAGAGAACCAAGTGAAGAACAAAATGAAGATGTCATTATAGAAGAACTCCAAAGGGGATATCATTTAGATGGTAAAGTCCTTAGACATGCTTTAGTTAAAGTATCTATGGGGCCAGGACCAAGTGCTAATTCACAGGATCAAAAAGAACAAGATAAAGTTGAAGAAGAACTTTCTTCAGACAATGATTTTTCTGATGAGAAGTAATTTAAACTCTATTTCATATAAAATATTCTAATGGCTGATTTTTATCAATTACTTGGTGTCCCAAGAAATGCGGATTCCGACACGCTTAAAAGAGCTTATAGAAAATTAGCTAGACAATATCATCCTGATATCAATAAAGAGCCTGGAGCTGAAGATAAATTTAAAGAGATTGGACGTGCTTATGAAGTTTTAGCAGATCCAGAGACAAGATCAAGGTATGATCAGTTTGGAGAGGCTGGATTAGGTGGGGCTGCAGGAATGCCTGATATGGGAGATATGGGTGGGTTTGCCGATTTGTTTGAAACTTTTTTTAATGGTTTTGGTGGTCAAGGATCTCAAGGGTCAAGGCCTCAAAGGAGAGGACCTCAGCAGGGAGATGATTTAAGATATGACTTGAATATTGAGTTTAAACAAGCAATATTTGGCGATCAAAGAGAAATCAAAATACCACATTTAGAGACTTGTATGACTTGTAAAGGTATAGGTGCTCGACCAGGTACTGGACCATCAAATTGCTCAACATGTGGAGGTAGTGGTCAAGTCAGAAGAGCCACTAGAACTCCATTTGGTAATTTTACTCAAGTAGCTGAATGCCCATCATGTGCAGGTGCAGGTCAAATAATATCTGATCCATGTGCAAATTGTGGAGGTAATGGTGTTAAACAAGTTCGTAAAAAATTGCGAATTAATATACCTCCTGGAGTTGATACTGGTACTAAATTAAGAGTCTCAGGAGAAGGAAATGCAGGATTGAAAGGAGGCCCCTCAGGAGATCTATATGTTTTCATCAAGGTTAAAAGTGATTCCAGATTAAGAAGAGATGGTATTCATATTTACTCAGAAATTTCTATAAGTTATTTGCAAGCAATCCTAGGAGATACTGTAGGAATAGATACTGTTGACGGTAAAGTTGATTTGCAAATTCCTGGAGGTACTCAACCAAATAGTACTTTAATTCTTGAAAATAAAGGAGTTCCAAGATTAGGAAATCCTGTAGCAAGAGGTAATCAAGAGGTTTTAATAAAAGTTAAATTACCAACTAGAGTTAATGAAGAAGAAAAGAATTTACTTGAAAAGTTAGCTTCTCATTATTCAACTCAAAATGTAAGTACAAATAGTGGATTGTTTAGTAAATTTTTTGGTAAAGATTCTTGATTCAAGACTCAAACTTTATTGATTTAAAATCAGTACCTTGCCCTCTTAATGTAGTTAAGTGTAAATTAGCTTTAGAGAAACTTTCTAAAGAAGATATTCTTTTTGTAGATCTTGATAGAGGAGAGCCAGAAATAATGGTTAAACAAACTTTAGAGAACTTGGGATATCAAATAGATCAGGTAAAGACTGAAAATGAATGGATTAGGCTTGTTGTGCGGTATGGATGTAAATCATAAGCAAGGTTTAGTCACTAAAAAATTTAATAATTTTTTTTATGTTGATACACTAGAAAGTAATAGAACTAAAGTACCAACAAGATTTTTATGTAAAAGCAGAAAGAATGTTTACTTTAAACAAAATTTAATTTTTGTTGGAGATAAAGTTGTAATTAGTCAAATTAACTTAAAAGATAAAACAGCTATAATAGAGAACTTGCTAGAGAGAAAAAATTTTCTTGAAAGACCCTCCGTAGCAAATATTTCAGATATTTATATAATTCATTCTGTTGCAGAACCTAAATTAAATTATGCTCAATTAAGTCACTTTCTTATAAATGCTGAGTTTATGAAAGTTAATGTCTCTCTGATACTCACAAAATCTGATTTAATTTCTTTTGAAAAGAATATATTACTTTCTGAAAAGTTTAAAAAATGGGGATATAAACCAAGGATTTTAAGTTTAATTTCACAAAGCCCTCTTCTTGATTTTATCAATGAGTTAAAAACAAAAAAGTGTTCTATTCTTGTTGGCCCTTCAGGTGTGGGTAAAACTACTTTATTAAATAAGATTATTCCCGATATGAATAAAGCTACATCAAGTGTTTCAAGAAAAATAAAAAGGGGTAAAAATACGACAAGAAATATCGAGTTATTTCAACTATCAAAAGAAAGTTATATTGTAGATACTCCTGGTTTTAATATTCACAATAATTACATAGAAAAAAATTTTATTGCTTCTTTGTTTCCAGAATTCAATAATCAAATAAAAAAAAACGACTATAGATGTAAATTCCGAAATTGCTTACATATTAATGAACCAGGATGTAGTTTAAATAGGGATTTTGAAAGATATAAATTTTATAAAGATTTGGTAAAAAATTCTAAGAGTCATTTTCATCAAAACCAGGAAGATTAAAATTAAGACCTCCTGTTAAGTCATTCATTCGTTCTTTCATTGTTTTTGTCGAGCTTTCATGAGCTTTTTGAAAAGCATCTAAAATATTTTTTTCGATAGTTTCTTTATTAGAATTTAAAATATTTTCATTTACTTCAACTCGTAAAGGAACTTGATTTCCACTAATCCATACTTTTATTGTTTCATCCTCGCTTTTACCCTCTACCTCCATTGATTCAAGTTCTTCTTGTAGCTTTTGAGCGTCTTGTTGAATTTGCTTTGCTTTTTTGAAAGCCTCTGTTATTTGTCCAAAATTTGGAAGTCCAAAACCAGCCATTTGATAAAAATATTATTTTATTAAGGATAGTCAATATCCGATCATTCTTACTTCAGGATGAAGAAATATTCCTGTTTTTTGTTGTACTTTTTGTTGAATTACGGTTATTAATTGATAAATATTATCAGAAGTGGCGTTTGAATTATTCACTATAAAGTTTGAGTGCATTGTTGAGACTTGTGCTCCTCCAATCTTAAACCCCTTCAAGCCAACGCCTTCAATAAGTTTGCCTGCATAATTATTTTTTGGATTTTTAAATACACTTCCGAAGCTAGGAAGGTGATAAGGTTGATTTTCAGTTTTTCTTTTAAGGTTCTCTTTAGTTGTTTCTGTAATTTCTTTTGGATTTTTATTGGGTATAAAAGAAAACTTAGCAGATAATATGGTTAGGTTATTTGTTTGAAATGAACTTAATCTATATCCAAAATCTAGATCTTTCATTTTGATATTATAAATCTTTAAATTCTTGAGATCTATTGCTTCAACTGATAATAAATGATTAGAAATCCAGAAAGAACCAGTACCGGCATTCATAAAAATTGCCCCACCTATTGTGCCTGGAATTCCTATAAGCCATTCACCTCCTTGGCACGCATTTTTTGCTAGTAAATTGGCTATGAATGGCAACATTACACCGCATTCAGCTTTTATTAGACCTGATGCACTATCTAATTCTATTTTTTTTAATTTTTTTGTGCAAATTGTTAAACCTTCATGAAAAGTATTATTTATTAAAAGATTTGATCCTGCGCCAATTATTCTATATCTTAATTTTTTTATTTTAGCCCAATTTAAGCATTCTAATAATTGAGTTTTATTACAAGGCTCAACAAAATATTCTGTATATCCTCCCACTTTAATACTTGTATAATTTGCAAGATTAATATTATTTTTAACGTCGAATATTTTCATTTAAATATACTATTTTGATTGTAATAATGACCATAAATTGTGACAATTACCAGCCCCCATGTTTAGAATTAAATCACCTTTATTAGTTATATTTAAGAAATTTTTAGCAATTTCATAATTATTATTTATAAACATAACATTCTTATTTAAATTATATATTTTGTTGACGATAGTTTGAGAATTTATATTTTGTGAATTAGTTTCACCTGCACTATAAATGTCGGTAATTATTATTAAATCAGCTTTTGATAGTTCATTAACAAATTCTGAAATAAATTTAGAAACTCTACTGTATCTGTGCGGTTGAAAAATTACTACAAGTCTTTGTTTATTTGTATTTATAAATAGTCTTGCAAGATCTATTGTTGCTTTAATTTCATTAGGATGATGTGCATAGTCATCTATTATTTTCCTATCGTATATTTCACCTCTTAATTCAAATCTTTTTTTAGGTAATTGTAAATAATTGATATTCTCTATAATGTTTTCTTTCTTTATATTTAATATCCTACATGCAGAAATTGCAGCTGTTACATTTGATAAATTATGTAAACCTGGAACAGGAATTTTAATTGTTCTAATAAGTTTTTCATTTTCATAATAGTCCGCTATTGTGTGTCCTTGATTTACTTCTTTAGGTATCATTGAAAAGTTAATGCCCTTTTTCTCTTTTATTGACCATTTATAATTTGAATTTATATTTTTTTGAGTAATTTTGCAATCGTAATTTGTTAATAGTTGTTCTGAATTTGATCCAAATTTTTTAAATGATGAAATCAAGTCCTTCATATCAGAATAGAAATCGCAATGATCGAAATCAATATTATTGATAATTCCTAAGTAGGGTGCATAATTGCATGTTGTGCCATCTGATTCATCAATTTCTGTGACAAGGTATTTTGTATCTTTTAAGAAAGTATTTGAAGAATAGTAAGGCATGATACCTCCGATAATTGAAGAAGTGTTCTTTGTGCATATACTGAGTAAAGTCGTTAAAAATGTACTTGTAGAGGTTTTACCGTGTGTTCCAGTAACAGCGATTGACTTATAAGATTTCATAATTGAAGATAGTATTTCTGATCTATGTTTTATATTTAAATTTTTTTTAATACAAAAAGTTAGCTCTTCATTATCATTCTTAATTGCAGAGCTAATTATGATGTGAATTTTTTTATCAGCAAATTTTTTAGTTATTAAATTTATGTTCTTAGCACTTTGATTATCAAATACCAGAGCCCCATTCTTTTTCAGTTCTGTAATTCTATCGTTTTTAATTGGGTCAGAACCCGATATTGAAAATCCTTTTTTTAACAATGCTAAAGCTACACCTGACATTCCAATACCACCTAAACCAATGAAATGATAATGTTCCCGAATTAACAATGTTTAAAGGATTTTTTTTACTCAAAATATAAGATAACTTCCTTACTCATATTTGGCGTTGAATTTTTACAAATAACGGTATTTTTAGTATTTGAATTAATACAAAAATTGATTATTTGCTTAACAAAACAAAAAATCCTTACGTTATTGCAAATTATTCAGTATGATCAGCAGCTTAGGTACTAATTTTGAAAATCATTTTATGACTTTGCGAGTTGCGATTAATGGGTTCGGTAGAATCGGTAGAAATTTCATGCGTTGTTGGCTGAGTAGGGGCGCATACACCAATATTGAAGTTGTTGGTATCAACGTTACTTCTGACCCTAAAACAAATGCTCATCTTCTCAAATATGACTCTGTTTTAGGAGCTCTTGAAGATGTTGATATTAAGTATACTGATGATACATTCATCATTAATAACAAAACTATAAAATGCTTCTCAGATAGAAATATTTTAAATTTGCCATGGAAAGACTGGGGAGTGGATTTAGTTATTGAATCAACAGGGGTATTCAATACTGATGTTGCTGCAAGCAAACATATAGAAGTTGGAGCAAAAAAAGTTATTCTGACTGCTCCTGGTAAGGGTGATGGGGTTGGTACATATGTTGTTGGAGTAAATGCTGATTCTTATAACCATGAGGACTTTGATATCCTAAGTAATGCTAGTTGTACTACTAATTGTTTAGCACCTGTAGTTAAAGTTTTAGATCAGAATTTTGGTATTAATAAAGGTTTGATGACTACAATTCATAGTTACACAGGTGATCAGAGAATTCTTGATAATAGTCATAGAGACTTAAGAAGAGCAAGAGCGGCAGCAACTAACATCGTTCCAACTTCAACTGGCGCTGCTAAAGCTGTTGCATTGGTTTACCCAGAGATGAAAGGAAAATTAACTGGTATTGCAATGAGAGTTCCCACTCCTAATGTTTCAGCAGTTGATTTTGTTTTTGAATCTTCTAAGTCTGTTACAGCTGAGGAAGTTAATAATGTCTTAAAAGAGGCATCTATCAACGGTATGAAAGGAATTATTAAATATGGAGATTTGCCATTAGTATCAAGCGATTATGCTGGAACAAATGAATCTTCTATTGTGGATAGTGATTTGACTATGGCCATCGGTGGAAATCTCGTTAAGGTATTAGCTTGGTATGATAACGAGTGGGGTTATAGTCAAAGAGTGGTTGACTTAGCTGAAATCGTTGCTCAAAAGTGGAAATAATTTAGAAGTGTGAATATGAACTATTTTTTGTAAGCTTATCAGATGGATAATTTCTGATTTCTACAGAAGAATTTCCCTTAGTGAAAAATCCAATCTCAGTTACTTTTTTATCGATTTCTAATAACTTGATAGCATAATTTTTCGGCAAGGAAAATATTAGTTCATAATCTTCTCCTCCATAAAAATAATACTCGTCCCATTTATCACCTTTAGGCCAGTGTATATGTTTTGGAATTTTTTTATAGTCCAAAATAGCTTTGCAATTGCTTTCTGTAGCCAAATCAAGAATTCCTTGGTAAAAGCCATCACTGCTATCAGTACATCCTATTGTTGTAAAATTTTTTTCTTTATATAAACTGATTATTTTTCTTAAAGTATCATATTTTGGTTCTGGCCTGCAGAAGGCATTTATAGATTGTTCAACTAGCTGTTTTGGGATCTGAAGTTTAGTTGAATTAATCTGATTATCTTTTATTAGGTATCCAAGTTTACTTAAACCGTGTATTCCAGTTGTTAATAAAACCTCTCCAGGTTTACATGCATTTCTTCTAAAAGATAATTCCCCTTGTATTCCTATAGCGGTGATGGAGATAGTAATATTTTCTCCTCTGGAACAATCACCACCAAGGATTTTACCACCAAATTTATTTAAGGCCTCGCTAAAACCTTCATATAATTCTTTAACCCAATGCCATTCTGTGTTTGGAGTAAGGACCAATCCAATATTTATTCCTATGATTTCAATACATCCGCTAGATATTAAATCAGAAAAGTTAGTAGATACTGCTTTCCATCCTAAGTTTTTTGCCGAGATTATTTTGTTATTAAAATGTGTATTTTCAACCATTAAGTCAGTGTTTAAGAGTAAATTCTCTTTATTTATTTTTAAATATGCGCAGTCATCCGATGTTTGCCCGCGAGGCATATATTTTGAAATCCTTTTTATTAATTCTTTTTCTCCGATTTCTTTGATTGTTTCTCTACGCATGAGCTTTTAAGTTCTCTTCACCTTGTATTACTTCAATTGAAATTATTTTGTCATCCATATTAAGTTCTTCTAAAACATCTGATCCATTTACAACATATCCGAAAGCAGCATTTCTTCCATCAATTAGGTTTCTTCCTGCAGGATTGAGCTCTGCTTCGTAGAGAAAAAAGAAAAACTGCGAAGATCCGTCATTAACTGCTTCACTTGAGTGAGACCAACCTAATGTTCCTAGAGTGGCAAAAGGTAGTGTTGGGGTTTCAGTATAAAATCCTAAATCTTCAAAGGTTTCATTATAAAAAGTATCTGGCTCACCAGGAACTCTTATTTCTAGTGGCACTAGTCTTTGTTTATTGGTTTCTGGATCTATGTATCCTATGTCGTCTCCTTTGGGATCTCCAGTTTGCAGAACAAAAAATTCTTCAGCACGATTTATAGGTAAATCATTATAAAAGTTTTTGCTGGCAAGATCTATGAACGCACCCCCAGTAAGTGGTGCATTATAACCATCAATTATTGCTTCCATATCCCCTTTACTAGTCATTATTTTAACCCGTGATCTTCCTAATAATCTTGGTAAATTATCAAATTCCTGAGGGATTTCGTAAGGAAATTGATTTGGTAAGAAAAATTCTTCTAACGTTCCAATCTTATCAAGAGCATTTTTTCTGGTGTCTATAAATGCATATTTATCTTTTATTTCGGCTAGTTCAGCAAGATTATCTAAATCTATCTTTAGTGATAAAAGCGTGTTCTCGGCAATTGCTTTATTTTTATTTTCAATTTTATCTAAAATAATGCGATTATACTTTTTAAATAAAGTTTGACATTTTGTGACAGTTTTTATTAGTGCAGGCCATCGTCCCCCTCTGACAAGATCACTTGTATCTTCAAGTCTGTGCTGAAGATCTTGTAACTCCTTTTGAGTGATGGGTAGAGCGTTTCTGAGTATCGCGTTTGGATCCTTAACTGCATTTCCGTTTGGTAAATCAGCAAAAACTGCTATGGGGCTTGTAAAAAATATTTGAATTAGGAGAATTAATACAATTAAATAACTTTTGTTCAAATTTGATAAAAATTTTTGCATAGGTCTCAATCAGGATTATGATTTCTGGGTAAGGAATACAGGAATGATTTCCAGTAACGATTTTCGCACAGGTACTACCATTGAGTTAGATGGGCAAGTTTGGCGTGTTGTAGAGTTTCTACATGTAAAGCCTGGCAAGGGATCCGCTTTTGTAAGAACAAAATTAAAATCTGTTCAAAATGGAAATGTAATTGAAAAGACTTTTAGGGCTGGTGAATCAGTTCAACAGGCTATTCTAGAGAAGTCTAACCTCCAACATACGTATGTGGAGTCAGGAGATTATGTTTTTATGAATATGACAAGTTTTGA
>CEWG01056602.1_pt1 | contig 14982 bp, 14 predicted proteins | sample 361411 | NCBI WGS metagenome assembly CEWG01 (sample SAMEA2622173, study PRJEB7988) | marine metagenome | biome: marine biome (ENVO:00000447); feature: surface water layer (ENVO:00002042); material: "saline water (ENVO:00002010), including plankton (ENVO:xxxxxxxx)" | depth 5 m | reverse complement strand
AAATAACATACCTTTTAACGGCAAGTCTAAAGCTTATGACGCATTCGGAAATAAAATATTTGACGCAAAAGAAAATATAGAAAATATTTTTAGCTTTCATCTATCAAGTAAAGATTTAAAGCTTAAAAGAAGACAAATGAGCTTTTTGAAAGATCAGGATGATTTTATTATAAAATAGACCAGTCTAACACTAGATCCCAATTTGCTCTTATATTTACTTCATTTGGATAATAAGTGACTTTTTCAGGAAGAACTCTTTCTTCCATTTTGCCAGTATTCCATTTGCCATCATTGTTTATATCATAAATATACTTTATTCTATAATTTGCTGGCGGAATATCTTTAATTATATATGGTCCTGTCGAAAAATTAAGTTCTTTTATGACTTGATTATTACTAACAAGTTGAATTATACATGGATTTATTTCATCTATAATTAATTCAAGATTGCCATAATTTTGTTCTAAAAAATGAGTCGAGTCTTTAATTGCTTTATTTGTAGTATCTTTTTTAAAAGTTGAAATACTATCTGTAATTATATCATTTTGTAATATGGGTTCAAAAGCGTAAAGCATTACTAAGCTATCTTTTTTTGCACTAATTGTATGATTTAAAAATGCTATTTTTTTATTATTTGAGTATTTGTATTCGAAATCTTGATGAGCGAAAACTTTGTATGTCTTAGAATCCAAATTAGAAAAATGAAAATATCCATTTTTATCAGTCTTAGTAATAAAATTTGGTGGTATTTTATAAATTAAAGAATCATTAATATCTAGATCATAAAGTAAAATTGCCGCTGATTCAATAGAGTCTAAGGTGTATGCTTCTTGTAAAAATCCTCCAATAGAAAATGTATCTAATAATGAGTCTAAAGAAAAATTATAAAAATATTCTGTTAGAATATTGCCTTCATTGTTGTCTTTAATACATGAATTCAAACAAATACTGTATGTTGATTGCTTACATAAAGTGTCTTCTATTTTTATAAAAAGGGATTTTGATTTAATATTTTTCTGTACCTTTATCTTTAGAGGTGGAGAAATATAAAAGTTTTTTTCCCAATTATTTATCTGAATATATTCATCAAAATCAATTTGTATAGTGGTATTTTTTTCGTCTTTTATAATTGATGTTTTTACTATTTTAGGCGCTTGAGTATCTTTTTCACCACCAGGAGGCATAATAATATTTGCACAACTATATAGAGTTAAAACAAGAAAATATTTTGCAACTTTCAAATTTATGCTTCGCATGAAGCGCATTCCTTCTTTTGTTTAAATTGTTGAGCTGCGTTCATACTATGCTGGTAGTACAAAGATTTTAAACCTAACTGCCAGGCTGTAAGATATAGTTTATTAATTTCTTTAGTTGGCATGTTGGGGTGTACCATAAGATTTACAGATTGACCTTGGTCAATATGATTTTGTCTGGTTGCTGCCTGATAAATTATGTCCATTTGATCAATTTCTGCATAGGTCTTGAATATGTCCTTTTCTTCTGCTGATAAAAAATCTAAGTGCTGTACTGAGCCATCTCTATCTCTAATTTTTTTCCAAACTTCATCTGTATTCATTCCTTTTTCATTTAACAGTTTAACTAAAAAAGGATTCTTAATTGTACATTTTGTTTTTGCTATATCCTTTACATATATGTTTGACCATATGGGCTCTATTCCCTGAGACACTTGGCCTAAAATAAAAGCTGATGATGTTGTTGGTGCAATAGCATTCAATGTTGTGTTTCTTCTACCAACACCTTTTAACACTTCTGGCTCTCCAAACATGTCTGCTAATTGTTCTGAAGCTCTGTAAGATTTTTCCTTTATCAACTTAAACACTTCATTATTCAAATTATATGCTTTCTGGCTATTAAATGATAACATTTTAGATTGCAAAAAGGAGTGCCATCCTAAAACACCAAGCCCTAAAGCTCTGTGTTCTTTTGCAAAATCATACGCTCTTTTCATAAACAAAAAAGTTTGCTGATCGTCAAGATCTTCAGAATCTTTATAAGCATCTAATTTTTCTACAAATTCACTAATTACAGCATCCAGAAAAAAAATCATTGTTTCTACTGCATCCGTTTCTTTCCAATCGTCATAATGCAAAACATTCAAGGACGACAAACAACAAACAAATGACCACCTGTCATTAGAAGGAAGCATTATTTCTGTACACAAATTACTTGCATTAACACTATATTTGTTTTTTCTATAAACTTCAGGGGCACCATTATTGGCATTATCTTTAAAGAAAATATATGGGTAACCAATCTCACCTCTTCTTTGTAAAACCTTTGCCCAAATTGCTCTTTTATCCATGTCACCATCTACCATTTCTTGTAACCATTTATTTGTTACAGAAACCCCATGAGTTAGTTCCTGTATAGGGTTCCCTTCAGTTCCAATATCTAAAAATTCCATTATGTCTTTATGCTCAACAGGCAAATATGGTGAAAACCTACCTCTACGTACGGATCCCTGACTAACCACATCAACCATCGTTTCAAAAAGTTGCATTATATGTACAGACCCCGAGGCCTCTCCGTTATCCTTAACGCTAGCTCCTCGGTGCCGAATATTACCAAAATAGCCTGATGTCCCGCCTCCTAATTTCGACATCATACCCACTTCAGATTGTGTGTATAAAATATTTCCCATGTCATCTGAAATGTTTGACCCAAAGCAACTAATAGGCAACCCTCTTTTTTTACCAAAATTTGACCAAACAGGAGATGATAATGAAAAGTACCCCTTTTGCATATAGCCATAAAACTTGTCTCCAAAGTCTTTAATTCCTAAAATTTCTTCTGCTCTATCAGCTATTTCCCTTATTCTGGTTTCTGGCATAACACCCTCAGGAACATATCCCGCTGCAAGAAAACTTCTACTATGTTCTGTAAGCCATTTAAAATCATTACTTTTCTTTTGCGCATTTATAGCAGAATTTCTAGAGTTTAATAAATACTCGTAATTTGACTTAGCTTTATTAGTATTTAAATTTTCTTTTTGAGTTAAATCTTTCTTTATATCTTGCATATCTTAAAATAAATCATGTGCGGTTATACTTTGTGTTTTCTTGCTGTAATTAATAGATCTTTTAACAAAAAAGTCAACATGCTTTGTGCCTATTATTTCGTCATTAAACCATTCAGTTTCGTTTAGTAAAAGTTGATCTGTTTCAAAAACTTTTTGTACACCAATACTTTCTAATGATCTATTAAACCTATCTTTAATAAACTCTTTGATTTGAGCCTTTGGAAGAAAATCAACTTCTCCTTTTTCAAAAATCCAATCTATAATTGAGCTTTCTGCCTCATAAGCTGTCTTGCACATATTTTGAATTTTAAATTCATACTTTACGTCAAACCATTCTGGGTTTTCCTGCTTTACAATTTTAATTAAGTCTATTCCAAAATCACCGTGAATTTGTTCTTCTTTGGATGTAGCTTCCACAACATTAGAAATTCCTTTTAACATGTTCTTGTGTTTATTAAAAGCCATTATAATTAAAAATTGAGAAAACAATGATACGTGTTCTATAAATAATGAAAACAATAAAATTGACTCGGTATACTGCCTATCGTTTTCACTTTTTGAGCTTACTAGTGCCGAGTCAAGGTACCTTACTCTTTTCATTATCACTGGATTTTTCTTTAAGTTTTTAAACTCAGCGTTAAGTCCAAGTATTTCTAATAAGTGAGAATATGCATCTGTATGACGCACTTCGCTTTCAGCAAATGTAGAGCCAACAGCACCAACTTCGGGCTTTGGAATTCTGTGATAAATATCTCCCCAAAAATTTTTTACCGCTACTTCAATTTGCGAAATAGCTAACATAGCATTTTTAATTGCATTTCTTTCTACATCAGATAAATGTGTTTTAAAGTCTTGAATATCACTAGTGAAATTAAACTCTGTGTGTATCCAATATGAATGCCTAATTGCTGGCACATATTCATATAGTTCAGGATATTCAAATGGCTTTAACGTAATTCTTCTTTCAAATATATTTCGTTGTCTTTTTTTGGTTTGAATATTTCTATATAATATATACGCCTTCGCTACATCTAAAAACTGACTTTGCATAAGTGTTTGCTCCACTAAATCTTGTATTTCCTCAACATTTGGAACATAATTAGGAATTTCTTTCTTTCTTTTTAACAAAGTGCTACATACTTCTTCAGCAATTTCTTCTGCATCCTTTGGCTCTCCGCTTTTTACAGATATCATCGCCTTATAAACTGCTTCTGTAATCTTTTCCATTTGAAAAGGCATTTTAGCGTGATTTCTTTTAAAAATTTGTTCTATGTGCATATTAAAAATTAATCAGGTTATTAAAAAAAACTAATTTACAACTTAACAAGATTTATAAACACCCGGTCTTAACTCTTTTTCAACAATGGTTTGCTAACAAACAGTTAAACATGTATTTTAATAAAAATTGGGCTCCCCTTCCGCTTATTTACCAAACATCTTTTTTGCAAGAGGAATAAATTGATAAACAACACCACAAATATTTAATTTATAATTTAAAAACCCTATTTTGAATAAAAAAAAAACACAATAATTTATCAACTTTAATTGTTAAAAAAAAACACAAATTGATTTAATAATTTTAATTAAAAAATATGTATAGTGGTAAACACAATTATAAAAAACCTGATATGAGCTATTTTTTCTTGCCAATTTTTAGCAAAAATAAACCTCTTCAAAATGCAATTATAAGTGTGTTTTTTTAAGCTGTAAGCTGTAAAATGCTATTAAAAAGCAGTTTGCCATCTTGATTAGAAAGTTCCTTATCTGCTGCTCTTTCAGGATGAGGCATCATACCAAAAACATTCCTGTCTTTGTTACAAACTCCTGCTATATTATGTGCTGATCCATTTGGATTTGATTCTTCATTAATATTTCCTTTGTTATCGCAGTATTTAAATAAAATTTGATCATTTTGCTCTAGTAATTTTAAAGTTTCTTTGTCTGCATAATATCTGCCCTCTCCGTGAGCAATAGGAATTTTTACTGGTTTTTCCTCAAAACAATTAGTAACTAAAGTGTTTTTTGTGCTGGCCTTTAAATAAATATTTTTACAAATAAATTTGTGAGATGTATTATGTAAAAGAGCCCCCGGAAGCAAACCACTTTCAGTTAGTATTTGAAAACCATTACAAATTCCCATAACATAACCGCCTGAATTTGCAAAACCTATTATTTGCTTCATAATTGGCGAGAATCTAGCAATTGCACCAGATCTTAAGTAATCACCATAAGAGAAACCTCCTGGTAAAATAATAAAGTCCGCCCCCTTTAAATCTGTTTCTTTGTGCCACAATTTAACAACAGTTTGTTTCATTATATTTTCTAACACATAAACTATGTCCATGTCGCAATTCGAGCCAGGAAAAACTACTACTCCAAATTTCATAATTAATAAATTAAAGTGCAAACTTACACATTAATATACAATCAAATATCTATAATATAAAGAAGTAATTAAAAACAAACAAAATAACACGTTTGCCAATCGTCTTTTTTTAGAATAAACAAAATAATTTGCAATAATTACAGAAAGAGGCAGTATGGAAAAGTATAAATACTCCAACCCATATAAAACTGAAATTATAACAGTAATTAAAAAAAACCATATTAAGGTTTTAAATGTCTTTCTTGACTTAATACTTTTTTTATATAGCCACGAGAAAATTTCTTTAAAAGAAAACACCATAATAATAGCCAAAACAAAAAGCCAGATTTTTTTTGAAGAATGCATACTATTTATTTTTAAAAAAGAAATCGTGTTTAAATTAAAAAAATCAGGCTTTTTAATTATCACATTTGTCAAGAATGAAAAAATAAAAATTAAAAGATATGGAGTTATAAAGCCAAGTATAATTATTAACAAAATACGCCAGCTAAAGTGACTGTAATTAATTGCATTAATTAATAATAATAATAGTAGTATAATTAGATTAGGGAAAAAAAAGCTTGCGAGAGCTATTATAAAAGATGCGTTAAAAAGATAGCTAAATGGTAAATCTTTTTGATATGAAGAAAATAACAACTTAGTCATAAATAAAACTGCAAATGAAGTAATCCATACTTCAACATTATTTATAAAAGGGGCGCTTATGAGAATAAAAACCCAACCTATTAAAATATTTTCTTTTTTTATTATGTTTTTTTCATATACGAGGTTATTTAATCCTATGCTTAAAAAAAATGGAGCTATTAATGACAACAAACATACAATCAAAGAAGGAAAAATCGTATGAAAAAAAACAACTTCTAAGTCAAATTTAATAAGAGGGATTGATACAAAAATCAAACAAAAAAAACCAAAAATTAATAATATTGATGGGTTAGGTGTTATAAGATGTCTCAAAAACATAATGTCTAACTAAAAAAATTCTTTACTTTTGTTATTGTAAATTTAAACTAAAATTATGAAAAATATCTTTTATAGCATAGGTGATTTTTTTGAAATAATTTTTGGTTTTGTAGAGTCAATTGGTAATACTATCAATTATTTCTATATAGGTGTGATTTTTGTTTTTTTAGTTGTTTGGACTGTAGAAATGTTCAAACACAGAAAAAACAACGAAGAACATGCGAAATCATAAATCAAAACCTATATCATTTCTAAAAGACTTGCCTTCGTAATTAATCTTTTCAACATCTTTATAAGCTTTTTCTTTAGCATCCTTCAAGCTTTTTCCAATTGCTGTTATAGCAATAACTCTACCTCCATTCGTTTTTATTTTGGTCTCACCAGTTGTTCCTGCGTGAAATAATAATGAATCTTTAATTTGATCAAGTCCTGATATAAACTTGCCTTTCTGGTATGAATTTGGATATCCAGATGAGACAAGCATAACTGTTACTGCAGTGTCATCAACAATATGTAAATCTCTCTCGCTAAAAGTACCATCATCTATTCCTTTAAACAAATTTAAAAGGTCAGAATTAATTCGAGGGATTACTGCTTCTGTTTCTGGGTCACCCATTCTGACATTGTATTCAATTACTTTTGGTTGACCATTTACATTAATCAGCCCAAAAAATATAAAACCTTTATAAACAATATTTTCTTTTTTTAGACCTTCTATAGTTGGTTTTATTATTTCTCGCTCCACTTTTTCTAAATAAAATCTATCTGCAAAGGGAACGGGTGATATCGCCCCCATGCCACCTGTATTCAAGCCTGTATCTCCTTCCCCAACTCTTTTATAGTCCTTTGCTGTTGGTAATATCTTATAGGTATTTCCATCTGTAATTACAAAAACTGATAACTCTATTCCGTGAAGAAACTCCTCTATAACAACCTTAGAAGAGGCCTTCCCAAACTTTGCGTCAATTATCATAGACTTCAGTGCGTTTTTTGCTTCTTTAAGGTTATCGCATATTAAAACTCCTTTTCCTGCAGCCAGTCCATCTGCCTTAAGAACATATGGACTTTGTAATGAATCAAGAAAATCATAGCCCTCGTTAATATTTTCTTTGGTAAAAGTTTTATGTTTTGCTGTAGGAATGTTGTGTCGCTGCATAAATTCCTTAGCAAATTGCTTACTACCCTCTAATTTTGCGCCATTTGCAGATGGTCCAATTATGGATACATTTCTAAGATCTTCATCTTGCTGAAAAAAATCATATATTCCATTTACTAGAGGAGCTTCAGGGCCTACTAAAACCATATCTATTCCCTCCGCTAAAACTAGCTTTTTAACTACATTAAAATCATTAATATTTATGTTAATATTTGTTCCTATTTTATTTGTTCCTGCGTTTCCAGGGGCTATAATTAATTTATTACAACTACTACTTTGTGCGATTTTCCACGCAAATGTATGTTCTCTACCTCCGCTTCCCAACACTAATATATTCATATGCTATTATTCTTTTTCCATTAAATCTAAAATCTCTTCAGTTAGTTCCATATTGTGAAAAACTTGCTGGACGTCGTCATTTTCTTCTAATAAGTCTAACAACTTTAATACAGATAGGGCCTGTTCTGTTTTAATTTTTTTAACAATATTAGGCAGCCGTTGTAATTCTGAACTTTCAATTTCGATACTTAAAGACTCTATTTTAACTTGCATATTGTTAAAATCTTTAAAATCACAATATATATTGATTTTATCATTGTCTTGCTCAAGATCCTCTAAGCCGCTATCTATTAACTCCATTTCAAATTCTTCAAGATCTATATTGATTTTTTCCTTCTCAATACTAAATACCCCTTTCCTGTCAAATATAAACTCTAATGACCCGTTTGTTCCAAGAGTTCCATTACACTTATTAAAGTAAGACCTAACATCAGCAACTGTTCTATTGTTGTTATTAGTTGCACAGTCAACAAATACAGCTATTCCATTTTCCGCATAACCCTCTAATGATATCTCTTCATAGTTTAATGTATCTTTATCGTTAGCTTTTTTTATAGCTCGCAAAACATTTTCTTTTGGCATATTTGCTGTTTTAGCATTCTGCATTACCTGTCTTAATCTTGAATTTGTATCTGGATTAGGACCCCCTTCCTTAACTGCTATTACAATATCTTTACCTATCCTTGTAAATGTTTTAGCCATTTTAGACCATCTTTTCATTTTTCTGGCTTTTCTAAATTCAAATGCTCTTCCCATTGCTATTCATTTAATTGTAAAACAGATAAAAATGCTGCTTGGGGAATTTCAACATTACCAACTTGACGCATTCTTTTTTTACCTTTTTTTTGCTTTTCTAGTAGTTTTCTTTTTCTAGAAATATCTCCACCGTAACATTTTGCCGTTACATCTTTTCTAAGAGCTTTAACTGTTTCTCTTGATATTATTTTTGCTCCTATGGCAGACTGTATGGCTATATCAAATTGTTGTCTTGGGATAAGTTCTTTTAGTTTGACACACAATTTTTTTCCTAGTGAATATGAATTGGTTTTATGTACTAGTGCTGATAATGCATCAACAGGGTCTCCATTTAAAAGAATATCTAGCTTTGCCAAAACAGATGGGCGATATTCTATTGGGGTATAGTCAAAGGATGCATATCCCTTTGAAATTGATTTTAAGTTGTCATAAAAATCAAAAACAATCTCACCCAAAGGCATTTCAAAAATTAATTCCACCCTATCGGTTGTCAAGTAAATTTGATTAATAAGCTCTCCTCTTTTTGCGATACATAAACTCATTACCGGTCCGATAAAGTCTGATTTTGTAATTATCTGTGCTCTAATGTAAGGCTCCTCAACCCTATCTAAAATACTTGCATCTGGATAGTCTGACGGATTATGTATTTCTAGTGTTTCATTTTTTTTAGTATACGCATAATAAGAAACATTTGGCACAGTTGTTATTACCGTCATGTCAAATTCACGCTCTAATCTTTCTTGAATAATTTCCATGTGTAACATGCCTAAAAATCCACATCTAAATCCAAATCCAAGCGCAACCGATGACTCGGGCTCAAAAGTTAAAGAAGCATCATTTAATTGTAGCTTTTCCATTGAATTACGTAATTCTTCAAAATCCTCTGTATCAACAGGGTATATACCTGCAAAAACCATCGGTTTAACTTCCTCAAAGCCCTTAATAGCATCTTTTGCTGGATCATCAACTGATGTAATTGTGTCTCCTACCTTAACTTCTGTAGCTGTTTTAATTCCCGAAATAATATACCCAACTTCTCCTGCATGCAATTCTTTTTTAGGAAACTGTTTTAGTCTCAACGCCCCTACTTCATCAGCATGATATTCTTTTCCTGTGGCCATAAATTTTACCTTTTGTCCTGTTGTAATCTTTCCGCTTACAACCTTAAAATATCCCTCTACTCCTCTAAATGTATTATACACTGAATCAAATATCATAGCTTGAAGTGGAGCATTAATATCTCCTTTAGGTGGTGGTATTTTATCTATTATTGCTTTTAATATTAAGTCTATTCCTTCACCTGTTTTTGCGCTTACTGGTATAACTTCTTCTGCAGAACAACTAATAAGATTTACAATTTGATCTGTAACAACTTCTGGTTCTGCTGAAGGCAAATCAATTTTATTTAATATAGGTATAATTTCTAACTCGTGCTCTAAAGCTAAATATAAGTTGGATATTGTTTGAGCCTGTATTCCTTGAGCGGCATCAACAATAAGTAATGCTCCCTCGCATGCTGCAATAGATCTAGAAACTTCATATGAGAAATCAACATGCCCCGGCGTATCTATTAAATTTAAACTATAATTAATATCATCAAACCTATACTCCATTTGTATAGCATGACTTTTGATAGTAATCCCCCTTTCTTTTTCAAGATCCATGTCGTCAAGAAGCTGAGCTTCTGCTTCTCGTTCCGATACGGCTCCTGTAAATTCTAAAAGCCTGTCTGCTAAAGTTGACTTGCCGTGATCAATATGAGCAATTATACAAAAGTTTCTAATATTTTTCATTCAATAACAAAAATACATTTTTTAATACAAAAACATTATAAGATTAAAATTAGAATCTTAATATATTTGTCTCTATTCAATTATTAAAAAATGACAAAAACAAACAAAAACTTTAATAAAAGCTTTAACGTGGAACATATTAGCAATGACTACCACTTATTTTGTGTTAACACTTTTCCCTCCGCTGATAGATTTAGAACCAATTTCTAAGGAAGGGGCAACGGGATTAGTAATATTGGATAGAATGATAAAATTTGTTTTCTATTATTTTCATGAAAGAGCGTGGTTTAAAACACCATAAACAATTCACTTGTCTTCTTTTTTTATTGTGTAGGTAATTGTTGGTTCGGGTTTTTGACTCTCGATTATATTTTCATTTTCCTCATCTATCTCCCACTGATATTTTTTTCTTGGTGGGCCATCATTTTTAAAAAAAATAGCAACTATAATTCCACTTACCATACCTGATAAATGGCCTTCCCAAGAAACTGTGGGCTTAGTCGGAAGTACTCCCCAAATCATTGAACCGTATAAAAAAACAACTATTAAACTTATAGAGGTAAGTCTTGGGTTTTTTCTTATTATTCCACTGATGAACAAAAATGATGCAAGAGAATAAATTACACCGCTAGCTCCAATATGCAAAGAGGGGCGTCCAATTACCCAAAGCCAAAACCCTGACACAAAAAACAACCATAAAAAAATTTCTTTAGCTATTTTTTTATAACTAAAAAAAAGAAACCACCCAAGTATAAGAATTGGCAAAGAGTTGTTACTTAAGTGTAATACATCTTTATGTATAAAAGGAGCAAATAAAATACCCTTGACACCAGAAAGGTCTCGTGGTGAAACGCCGAATTCTCTAATAATATTTTGCAAATTAAATTGTATTTCAATTAATTTGACACCCCACATTATTACAGTAAATAAAAAAGGAAATACCAAAGCATTAATAAACAGTATTTTATCTGATTTATTCATTTCATTCTAAATTAATAGAGAGTAAAAATAATTAAATAATGTTATTAATTGTATTTTTACAACAAGATGAAAGATGAAAAAAAATTATTTCTTTTAGACGGTTTTGCTCTAATATACAGAGCTTATTTTGCTTTTGCGAAAAACCCAAGAATCAACTCAAAAGGTGTTGATACATCTGCTGTTTTTGGTTTTGTAAATACGATTAATGAATTGATTCGAAAAGAAAACCCAACTCATATTGGTGTTGTTTTTGATACAAGTAAGCCCACAGAAAGGCATATTGAATATCCTGAATATAAAGCACACCGCGACGCTATGCCTGACGGGATTAGAGATGCCATCAAGTACATTGATAAACTCTTAATTGCATTTAATATTCCAAAAATTTTCAAAGATGGTTATGAAGCAGATGATGTCATTGGTACTTTAGCAAAAAAAGCTGAGCAAAAAGGTTATACTGTTTATATGATGACTTCGGACAAAGACTTTGCCCAATTAGTGTCTAAAAACATTTTTATGTATAAGCCAGGTAATAAATGGCAGCCTACAACTATTTGGGGAGTACAAGAAGTGCTCCAAAACTTTAATATAGAAAAAGTAAGTCAAGTTATCGATTTTTTAGGCATGGTCGGAGATACAGCAGATAATATTCCTGGAATACCCGGAGTTGGAAAAAAAACAGCACAAAAATTTCTAAAAGAATATAAAAGTATGGAGGGTTTGTTCGAAAACTCAGACAAGCTAAAAGGAAAAATGCGAGAAAATGTTTCATCATCTGAAAAAATAGGTATGTTATGTAAGAAACTAGTAACCATTATTACAGATGTGCCGATAGATTTTAATGAGAATCTCTTGAAGTATCAACACATAAATGAACCTAAACTAGAAGAGCTATTTAATGAGTTAGAATTTAAAACTCTCTTGTCAAGAATGATAGGCAGCAAAAATCAAGTTGTATTAAAAAAAAATAGCTCATCAAGTAAAGAACATGGTTCTTCAAATGAAAAACAATTTGACTTATTTAATGAAATAAAAACACAAAAAATTAGTGAATTAAAAAATTCAAATTTTGAAACTATTGATACAGAATATAAATGTCAAAATGTACTTGGAAACATTAAAAAAGAAAAAAACTTTTCATTACAATTAATTTCAAATAAAAGTACAAATCTGATTGAAGATATTATTGGATTAGCCATATCCTTTGACAATAAACATGGGTACTTCTTTAAATATAGTGCTGATCTTTTAAAAAAATTTAAGCCAATTTTTGAAGACCCAGAAATAACATTAATCGGATATGACTTAAAGAGCTTATTCAAAACGTTTATGTCAAAAGGGATTAAAATAAAATCTAATCTTTTTGACATACAAATTTCTCATTATCTTTTACATCCAGACTCAAGAAATTCATTTAGCCTTATTACTGAAAATTATCTTAATTTAAGTATTACTGATGAAAATGAAATTTTAGGTGCTGGCAAAGCAAGATTATCTTTTTCTGATTTACCAATTCATTCACAAGTAAATTATTCCTGTGAAAGATCATTGTGTCTTTTTAAAGTTTATAAAATATTAAAAAAAGAAATGAAAGACAATGAAGTGCTTGTTTTGTTTGAAAAAATAGAAATTCCTTTGTTAAAGGTTTTAGCAAGAATGGAGTTAGAAGGCATAGCAATTGATCAAAAAATATTGATTTCATTAAGTCATGAGCTTTCAAAAAAACTTGAAATAATCACAAATAATATACACAACCTGGCCGGAAATAAGTTTAATATTGCTTCTCCAAAACAAACTGGAGAAGTTTTGTTTGATGTCATGCAGCTTAGTAAAAAGCCAAAAAAAACAAAATCAGGGCAGTACTCTACTTCAGAAGAGGAGCTCACAAAAATAAAAGATGTTCATCCAATTATTAATGAGATTTTAACCTTTAGGGGTATCAAAAAACTTCTTTCAACATATGTTGACGCATTACCTCAGCTTGTTGAAAAAACTACTGGTAGAGTTCACACAACATTTAACCAATCTGTTGCTTCAACAGGAAGGCTCTCTTCTGTTAATCCAAATATGCAAAATATTCCAATTAGAAGTGATATCGGAATGAAAGTTCGAGAAGCTTTTGTTCCAAAAAATAATGATTTTATTTTAGTCGCCGCTGATTATTCGCAAATTGAACTTAGATTAATGGCAGCATTTAGTAAGGATGATGGAATGATTAGAGCTTTTAAAAATGGTGTTGATATTCATTCTTTGACTGCAGCAAAGGTTTATAACGTTAAATTAAAAGATGTGGATAAAAAAATGCGTTCAAATGCTAAAGCTGTAAACTTTGGAATAATTTATGGTATATCTGCATTTGGTTTAGCGCAAAATATTGGGGTAACAAGAAAAGAGGCCCAAAATATTATAGATAATTATTTTGAGCAATTTCCTCGCGTAAGGGAATATATGCAAAAATCAATAGAGGAGGCAAGGCAAAAAGAATATACTATCTCAATAATGGGCAGAAAAAGATACCTTAAAGATATTAATGCTAAGAATGGAATGATTAGAGCAATGGCTGAGCGAAATGCAATAAATGCCCCAATTCAAGGTTCTGCAGCCGACATAATTAAAGTCGCTATGATTAACATCGATAATGATTTAACATCTGGCAATTTTAAGTCTAGAATGCTGCTTCAAGTGCACGATGAACTTGTCTTCGATATACATAAATCAGAAATAAAAGATGTAACAGGTATTATAAGAAAAGGTATGGAGAGTGCTGTTACTTTAAGTATTCCTCTAACTGTTGATATTGGTAGAGGCAGTAATTGGCTTGAAGCTCATTAAATCCTTTTTTTTACAAAAAGTAAGTAAAGTAAAATAATAGCAATAACACCTATAAAAGAAGAGCCGGCATCTTGAATATTGCCAACAGGATTCCATCCTAATATTGTGTCATCAATTAATAATTGCACAATAACACCAAAGCATAAAAAATAAAGAGAAAGCTCTATCCATTTTTTTAAATACTCTGTGATTTTAGTAAATAATTTTTCCATATATTTATATTGTGTCAAACTTAGGTTTAAATTTTAAATTTTCAAAATTTAATATAAAAAATAGCCCCACTTTATCTAAGCAGGGCTATTTTATTAATTTATCAAAGCTATTTTATTTAGCCGTGATTAAGTTCCAAACAATTAAAATACCAATTAGTCCAACAAAACCTTCTGTTGCTAAACCATTGATTACTCCAGTAATATTACTGATAACATCAATGTTAAGATCAGTTGCTATTGCCTCTTGACCATATAAAAATGTTGCTGCAATTCCTAAACCTAAAATAGTCATAATCAATCCCGTTAGGCCTTTAAAAAATCCATTAAAGTACTTAAATACATTGTCCATAGTAAAAATAAATTTGGTTAATATGGCATCAAAACTAGAATTTAATTTGTTTGAAGAAAAATGATATCCAATAAATATTAAAAAAGCATTATTTATGTAGATTATGATTTGTTAAAAAAAAAAATAGGCCTAATTCGCTGAAAAACAGCGTTTTATGAACGATTAAAGTGTGAGG
>CEWG01214069.1_pt1 | contig 15020 bp, 11 predicted proteins | sample 361411 | NCBI WGS metagenome assembly CEWG01 (sample SAMEA2622173, study PRJEB7988) | marine metagenome | biome: marine biome (ENVO:00000447); feature: surface water layer (ENVO:00002042); material: "saline water (ENVO:00002010), including plankton (ENVO:xxxxxxxx)" | depth 5 m | reverse complement strand
CCACTACGTCGCGGTCGCAATGGCAAGCTTGGAGTTGAGTCTTCTGGTGGAGTTGGTAACGTGGTAGTGAACGTTGACGCATCAGGATCTAACGTGCAAGGTGATCAGCCAAATGCCAAAGCTTTAGGCTCAGCGATTGGCGCAGCTGTGCAAGCTGAGCTAATCAAGCAAAAGCGTCCTGGAGGTTTGCTTAGCTAATGGCTACTTTCCCTGACATATCGCCTGATTACGGAGCCAGCAAAAAAGCGCAACCCAAGGTGCGCAATGTTGAGTTCGGCTCTGGATATTCACAGCGAGCAACATTTGGCATTAACCAAGACCCAAAAGTCTGGACATTGTCTTGGGAAAACAGAACGGCGACCGTCGCCAATACGATTGAAGATTTTTTAGAAGCAAGAAAAGGTGTTGAGTCTTTCAATTGGTCGCCACCAGACGAGGCTACGACGTACAAATGGGTTTGCCAAGATTGGACTAAGACTATGCCATACTCAAACTTATTTAATATTAATGCTACTTTTGTGCAGGTATTTGAGACCTAATGGCTTATCCGTATTCTCTGCATAAATGGGAAGCTGAGAGAGCTTATGCGCTTGGTGATGTTGTTCGGGCTAATCCCGCCAAGAACAACACACTTGCCTTTAAATGCATTAAAGCTGGCACCAGTGACACCGCAGACACTTACTCAGAGTTTCCCCACAGCGAGCCTGCATTCCCGTTCAAAATTACGCAGCAGCTTGTTGACGGCACCTGTACTTGGGAAGCGTTTGAGCCATTAGCTGAGGAGCTACTTAAACTTGCCCCAACCGCCGTTATTGATTTGTTTGAAGTTTATCTTACGCCTGAAATAAATAACGGCCCTAAAGTTACCTTGCGTTATCACGCTGGTACAAATGGATTGACAGAGGAAATTAAGTTTGGCTCAAATTCTTATCCGGCAGTGCCAGTCGAGGTTGATGGCTTCGAGTTTTCAGCAAAAGGTACATTGCCACGCCCCACCTTGAAGGTGGCAAACGTAAATAATGTCATTACAGATTTAATTACTACTTACGACCCTTTGGGCGCAAAAGTTCAAAGAATTCGTACTTTTGCTAAATTTTTAGACACTACTAATTTCAATGAGCAAATCCCTTTTGCGGTAGAATCAGATGTTGCTGATGCTTTAACTACAGAAGATGGTAATTCATTGATAATGCAAACTTTTAATGATACTGCTGATGATAATGCAAAGATTGTAGAGACTTGGTATATTGATCGAGTCTCAAGCGAGAATCAGCAGTTTGTTGAATTTGAGCTTGCGCCGAAAATTGATTTAGTCAACGTAAACTTGCCTCGCAGAACAATTGAAGAGTATTGTCCTTGGAAGTACAGAGGAGATGAATGCGGTTATATAGGCGATAATTGCTTTACTGTTGATGACATTCAGATCAGCGATCAGGACAAAATTATTGACGACAATGGTAACGTAACTAACGATATTTGCGGTAAAAACCTGTCAAGTTGCAAAAAAAGGTTCAGAGATAGAACCAAAAATTTACCTTTCGGAGGATTTTATGGAGCAAGACTTCAGGCTTAACGCTGCAAAGCATGCAAAGACTGCCTGCCCTAATGAGTCTTGCGGTTTGGTCGTTAACGGTCGATACTTCCCATGCCAAAACATCGCGATAGACCCAGCTGCAAATTTTGCAATTAATCCTGCTGATTATGCTCGTGCAATGTTTTCTGGCACAATTGAAGCCGTAGTCCATTCACATCCACAAGGAACACCAGTCAGTGATCATGATCAACGAGCTTGTACGCAGACCAACATTCCTTGGTACGTTTACTCTGTGCCAGACGATCAATGGTTGACTATCGAGCCTTGTTAGGTCGTCAGTGGGATTACGGCAAGAATGATTGCTACTCGTTGCTTCGTGAGTATTACGGTTTGCTTGGGATTGATCTGCCCGATTTTCCGCGTCCTGAGTCTTTAGAGCGTACAGAAAGCATATTTTTTAAGCACGCGCAAGCTATTGGCTTTAAGCCGGTGCTTTTTGAAGACCGTCGCAAGCATGACGTATTAATTATGCGTCTTGGCACCAGCAATCCAATGCACGCAGCAATTTACGTTGGAGGGGACAGGATCCTGCACCAGCGCATGAACAGCTTGAGTGCAACACAGCCTTTAAGCAGTTACTATAGAAAAAGCGTTGCGGCAGTTTTTCGCCATGCAGCTAGTCCTGTTGGCGGGTGAGCTGGGCGAGAAGTACGGCCAGAAGCACGAGTATTACAACCTTCAAACGCCTGCCGATGCAATCAAGCTGCTTTGCATCAATTATCCAGCGTTGAAAGCCGAGCTTGTTCAAGCACACAAAAACGGCGTTGGATACAAGGTGATCCAAGGTGGTGCTGCAATGGGATACGACGAGTTGCTATTGCCATTTGGTAGTAAGCCATTGCTAGTAGTGCCAGTAATCACGGGTTCTGGAGGAGGTACAGGCCAGATCTTGTTAGGCGTAGGTTTGGTTGCGTTGGCAATTTTTAATCCAGCAGTTGGCTTTGGTTTGGGCGGAGCTGCAGGATTTGGCGCTGGTGCTGCTGCTGGTGCTGCTACTGCCACATTGGGGGCGACTCTTACTGCAATTGGAGGAAACATTGGTATTGCTCTAATCCTTGGTGGTACGGCTCAACTTCTTTCACCGCAGCTAGCACTGCCTCAGGGAAATCGAATCAGAGGCAGCGGAACAAATGTTCGTGGCCCTGGCCCTGATGGCATCACAAGAGGTGCTTCCGGCAACCAGTCTTATGCGTTTACTGGCCCTGCAAATACTGTTGGGACAGGCACCACACTCCCTGTTATTTATGGACGTGTAATAGCTGGCAGTCACTTGATAGCAGCAAATTTAGATGTAGCAGACGTTTCCGACCCATTAAAAACTGCAACACAAACTCCAGGGCTGCAAACTCTTAAAATTAATAGTGAATCCTTGACTAGACAATTAAAAGATTGCGGTGGGATTAAAAGCAAAAGAGGTCTTGAAAATCTAACTATAAACAGCGCAGATCAAGATCGCAGCCATAAAATGCCTATCAATAAATTCTTTGGACCAGGCGGAAACCAGCCCCTTAAGGAAGGCGCTATAATAACTAGCGACCCTAAACCTAATTCTCTAAGATACGTAGAAGATGCCGATAGGCGAAAAAATATTGATGTTATTTTTAAAATTACAAATGGGCTTCAAGATTTTGTGGCAGGCCCAGGAAGCACTAGAATTGATGGCTTTATTACTTACCAAATTACGTTGACAATTACAGAAGGCGATGACGTTGATATAGCGTCAGGCCGCATAACAGTGCAAGGATTAACGAGAAAGAGTGATGATGTTATATTCGGGCATAGGTTTAAAGCTCCAAAAGTTGAAGATCGTGGCAGGGATGGTATGACTGTAAAGGTCGAAATCATCGAAGTCGGCGCTCGTCCAATAACTACATTTGAATTAGTAGGCTACGGCTACAAGTTACTTGGCAAACCCTTTTCCTAATGGCTCTTAATTCCAAGACTAATCTAAAGCTTATTGACGCAATTTGCGAAGGTCCTATTGAGGGGCTAGAGCAAAAAGAAAGAGGTCTTTTCCTTAATGAGACGCGGGTTACCCGCAAGCAACTTGATGAAAGAGAGAGTGATCCCCCAGCCGTAAGCCTTACATTCAAAGATGGAGCAGCCAACCAAGATGGATTTGATGAAAGCACTCTTTTAAGTGATGTTACGACAACTATAATCCCGGTTAACGAACAGGTTGGCAAAAGTTTCAGCGAAGAAGTTGACGACAATAACAAAGTTATATCGCGAGACTATGGTCAGGGAACTGTGATTAGATCAGTCAATGATAGTGAGGCTGCTTTCGTGCAACTTGTTTTTAATGTTCCAAAACTTTTTTGCGTCGCTCCAGAGGGTTTGGCGCGTGGACAACTATTCTTTGCGCAAATTAGACTTGAGGTTTCAATTCAAACCAAGGATAATGCATATAAACAATTTCATGTATTAGTAGAGAATCAAAACGAACTTGATGTGATCAAAGGAATTTCAAATTCTGAATATCAATTTAAAACTGCCGCAATTAATTTAGCAGATTACAAAGGCGAGTTTAAAGCTCCTTACAATATTAGAGTTAAAAAGTTAAAATTTGGGGGGGAGGGTAAAAACGATAGTCCTAATGCTGAGGATGCTTTTGAAATATCTTTCAGAGACCTTGAAGATTTACCTAAAAATACACCTCTTGCAAATAAACGTGCAGACGTTTTAATTTGGAGCAGCATTATTGTTGGCAAACGCATAAAGACGGCCTACCCAAATACTGCAGTAGCTAGCATCAGTATTGATTCAGAAGAATACAATACCTTACCTTCAAGGTCATATGACATACGAGGCTTAAAGGTAAAAATACCTGTTAACGCTGAAGTAATACGAAAAGGCCCAAATGACAGTGATCCTCGACTTGATGGTAGCTTAAAATTTGATGACAGTGTTCCGTTTGACGGAAGTTTAAAAGAACGTTTTTGGACTACATGCCCAGTTTGCTGCTTTTATGACTTGCTAACCAATAAAAGATATGGTGCTGGTGATTTTATTGAAGAGGAGAATTTAAATTGGGTTGATTTAATTGAGATAGCAAAATATTGCAATGAGTCGGTTGATACACCAGACGGGAAAGAACCACGCTTTGCCATAAATACAGTGCTTGGCTCGCAGGCTAGCGCTTATGAGGTCTTGCAAGACATGGCAAGTGTCTTTCGTGGAATGACTTTTTGGAAGGCAGATAATGTTCAAATTTCGGCTGATCACGGAAATCTTGGAGGAAAAAATGCTGCCCCACTTGAAGCAATCCATATATTTAGTAATTCAAATGTTGTTAATGGATCGTTTGTTTACAACGGATCTTCTCTTAAGACTCGTAGCACAAGGGTGCGTGTTCGCTACAACGACCCAGATAATTTTTTCAAACCTGATTTTATAGTCATTGAAGACAGGCTTTTAAGAGAAAAATATGGAGTACAAGAAAAGTCTATTGTTGCATTTGGCTGCAGTTCTAAATATCAAGCACAGCGCATGGGGCGTTGGATTCTTGAGTCTGAAAAATTAAACGGTGATACTGTTACATTCTCTGTTGGCCTAGAAGGATTGAATGTACTTCCTGGTCAAATCTTTGAAGTTTCAGACGAGATGCGTTTTGGCACTAGGCTAGCTGGTCGCATTGTGGGTGCAAGGCTGAATATTGTTGATTTAGACCAGCCTGCGGTTGAGCCTCCTGGAACAAACAATATGTTGAGCGTTGTTATGAAAGATGGCACAGTAGAATCTAGACCAATTGCAGGTGTAAGTGGAACAAGAGTAACTTTAAGCTCTAGCTTTACTCAAGTTCCGCCTGATGATGCACTTTACGCAATCAAGAACGATTCTAAAGTCTTGCGTAAATATCGTTGTTTAGCAGTTGCAGAAGGAGAAGGCGGAGTTTATAGCGTTGTAGGAGTGCGTCATGTTGATGGACTTTACCAAGCTGTTGAAAGCGCTAGTTCTTCTTTAACGACACAAGATCCATTTTTCTACGGAGAAAAGCCTGCACAACCACAAAATCCAAGAATCACTTTTCAACAAATTGATGATGGACGCAACACAACAAATAGAGCAACTGTTTCCTGGAGTAGAGGTCTTGCTGCTTCTGCAGTTAGTTTTAGAGTGCAATGGAAAGTAGGCCTCGCCAGTAACTGGAACGAAGCATCAACTACTAATACTTTTTTAGACATAAATTCAAACTTAAAGCCGGGAGAGCGTTTATATGCTCGAATAAAATCTATTGGCCCTGAACCCGACAAGAACCAATCTACATGGACCCTTGTTGATAGAGAAATCGCTATAGGTGGCACTTCTGACGGTAGTGATGATTTTCCGATTGTTGTATTACCTCCTGACCCAGAAGAGGTCACAATAGAAGCATTTGGGGTTGATCAAATAATTTTGCGTTGGGCTCCAACAGCAAATGGTCAAAAGCTAGAAAGTTTTGTTGCAGTGATTAAACATACAAGTCAAACAACCGGAAGTGGCACTTGGCCTAATAGCAGCCTTTTGAGAAAAGTTGAGGCTCGAACAACTTCTGTGGTATTGCCATTGCTCAATGGTGAGTATTTTATCAAGTTTGAAAACGAACAAAAACAGCGCAGTGCGAATGCAACCAGCGTACTCATCAACATTCCAGACAATATTCCTAGATTAAATTATGAAATTGTTCGAGAAGACACCCCTTCAAACTTTGCTGGTGACAAATCTCAAGTTTTCTATAGTGACGCATACGACGGACTTGTTTTATCGCATGAAGGCTCTTTCGATGACATTGCCGACCTAGATGCTTTTGCTGCAAACGTTGACTCTTTAAAAGGAGAGCAATTTGTAAATGGCGAGTATTTCTTCCAAAACGTAATCGACCTTGGCGCTAAATTCAGTCTCCGATTGAAGCGAGTGCTTGCAACTCGCGGTCTTTATACAAGTGATTTAATTGACGACCGCTCGGCATTGATAGACACTTGGTCTGACTTTGACGGCGAAACTCCTGACGATACGAACGTTGAGGTTTATTTTAGAAAATCAGACCTTGCCGCTATTGACTCAGACATTGTTGCAGAAGATGGCAGCAAGATTCGTCAAGAGGGCGACACGATTACTTACACAGTTACAGTTGTTGCCTCAGGTGGTGCAAATAAGTATCGAATTAATGGCTCAAGCACGGACAACGAGACGCTTAGCCTTACCGAGGGAAATATTTATATATTCGATCAATCTCACGCTAGCAACAGCACTCATCCACTTCGGATTAGTACAACAAGTGACGGAACCCACGCAAGCGGTACGGAATACACAGTTGGCGTAACAGTTGTTGGGACTCCAGGGAATGCAGGCGCTTACACAGAAATCAACCTGGCAGAAAACGCCCCTACTCTTTATACGTTTTGCACAAATCATCCAGGCATGGGAAATCAACTAAATACAGCTGCTGGTACATATTCAGATTTCAGGCAAGAGTCAAATCTTGTATTTGAAGATTGGATCCCGCTTGAGAACAACGTTTATGTTGGTCGGTCGTTTCAGTTTAAAGCTGTTTTAGTAGCAGACCATATTGACCAAACGCCAATCGTTGACCAACTTGGCGCAATACTTCAATTTGAGCGTCGGACTGAAAACAGCGCAACAATTGCATCTGGGACTGGTTCAGGCGGGAAAGCAGTCACTTTTGAAAATGCTTTTTACACCGACAGCAACACAAAAGTGTCTGTTGGCATCACGGCGTTCAATTTAGCGTCAGGTGATTACTATGTAATGTCAGAACCAACTGGCACTGGCTTTACAGTCACGTTTAAAAACGGTAGTTCGGTCATCAATAGAAATTTCCAGTACACTGCAATAGGATATGGAACACAACAGTCTTAAGCGAGATGGCTCAAGCAGACGGTGTCGTTGCAAATGCTAGTGGTGCAGCTGTCAGGTCTGACCTGAATGCCCAGTTGCTTGCCGTCATTACCAACAATAGCGGCCCAACAGCTCCAGCAACAACTCGTCCATATCAATTCTGGGTAGATGACTCAGACACAAACAATCCTTTATTGAAAATGCGAAATTCAGGCAATAGCGCCTGGATAACGTTGCGCTCAGTAAATAGTGGCGGGATTAGTGTTTCAGCAGGCAGCATTACAGATCCGTCTTTGACCTTTGGGTCAGATGGCCCTGATTACGGTTTCTACCGTTACGGCACTGGGCAGGTTGCTTTTGTAACACAAGTAAGTGGCGCTGATTATCCGCTACTGGTTATAGGTAAAGATGCAGGCGTAGGCCCATCACTGTATTGGGGTGATGCAGTTACCAATGCAACCAATACAAACAATAATCCACAGGCAACAAACTCTTATGAAGGGTTTGAACTTCAAAAAAGAGGCAGAATTAATATTGCTTTTAGTGGTGGTCCTTGCGCTAAATTCAATAGGATTGGGTTATCTGGAGCGAGTGCGCTTGGTTCTTGTATTGAGTTTCATAGTAACGGCCAACAAGCTGGACGTATTGGAATTATTAACGTGGATGACGTTTCGCTCATTGATAATTCAGACCGTCGTTTAAAAGACAATATAACTGACATGCCCGAGGCTAAATCTCGTGTAAACCGAATTCAAATGCATCGTTTTCGCATGATTTCAAGCGGAAATTATGAGGAAGGATTTATTGCGCAAGAACTAAAAGAGGTTGTCCCATCTGCCGTCATGGGCAGCGAAACGGATGTTGATGAAAATGGCGATCTAGAATACATGGGTGTTGGCAAAGACATGCTGGTGCCTTTGCTAGTAAAAGGGTTGCAAGAGGCTTATGCTGAAATCACTGCCTTAACAGCAAGAGTTGAAGCACTGGAGGCTGGCTGATGGCTGATCGCAAAATTTCTCAGTTAACGCAACTGCTATCCCCAGCAGCAGCTGACGAATTTCTCGTTGTTGATTCTGCTGTTGCAACTAGCGCTGAAAAAAATAAAAGGTTGTCATTTGGTGTGTTGCATAAAGCTGTGCCAGATGGCAGTGTTACCGCTCCATCAATCAGTTTTTTAACTGACAGCAGTGCTACAGGGTTTTACCGTGAAGCTGCAAATGAAATTGGTATAACTAGTAATAGCAGTTTTATCGGTAAAATAACCTCAACAGGGTTTCAGCTTGGTGCTGGTACGGCTGCAGCGCAGTTGCATCTTTTTAGCGTTGATACAACCGACCAAGTTGTCATTGAAAATACTGACGCTGGACTAGATACTGCACCTGATGTTGTGCTGTATCGCAACTCTGCTTCGCCTGCTAATAATGACAACTTAGGCAATTTGGAGTTTCGAGGCAAAAACGACAACAACGAGAGTTTTGCTTACGCTCAAATTCTTGCTCAAATTACAGATACAGCAGACGGTAGCGAGGATGGAATTTTAAAGTTAATGTCCGCGTCAGACGGAACTGTTGCTGCACGCATTACTGTTAAAAGTGACAAAGTTGGTGTCAACGAGCCTGAACCACAGCATCCGCTTCATATAACAGAGTCAATTGCAAATACAGGTTTATTTATCGAGTCGTCAGAAAATGTTGCCATTAGTGCCGCTGACATAACGCTATATCATCATCGTGGTAGCGCAGTCTCTGGTCAAGACAATGACGTAATTAGCAGCTTAGTTTTTCAAGGAAACAATGATGCGTCAACGCCAGAGCAGATTGTTTTTGGATCGATTGCAGCTTCAATAATTGATGCCAGTGACACAACAGAAGACGGCAAGATTGACCTAAAAGTTCAGGCTGCTGGCACGCTAACCAGCATGGCTGCAATAACTGCAGCAAACGTGACGCTGGGTAGCCGTCCAGTCCTCCCAACTCACACTCCAGCTTCTGCAACAGCTGCGGGTACGGCTGGAGAAATTGCTTGGGATGCAAACTACATTTACGTTTGCACGGCGACTAACACCTGGAAACGGGTAGCGATCTCAACTTGGTCGTGACCCTTTTGAACCCTGGAGTTTGACTAAGCCATGAGCAACACAAAAATTTCAGATCTGACTGAGCTTGTTGCAGTTCAGACCTCTGATGTTCTGCCAATTGTCGACACTCTTAATGACCAAACTAAAAAGGTCACGGTCGGCAATGTAGTTGCTACCGGATTGAATGCTGGAGCCATTACTACAACAAAAATTGCAGACGATGCAGTAACAGCAGACAAGCTCGCCAACACTGCTGTTTCTCCTGGGTCTTATACGGTTGCCAGCATCACTGTTGACGCTCAAGGCCGACTCACTGCTGCATCATCTGGAACGCCAGCTGATACGGACAAAATTGTTGAGGGCAATACGGAGGCTGAAGTTGTTGATACTGGTTCGGATGGCCATTTTAAAGTTACAACTGAAGGCAGCGAAAGAGTCCGTATTGGCCCTGCAGGACAACTTGGCTTGGCAGGAGCTAACTACGGCACCAGTGGTCAGGTTTTAACAAGTGGTGGAGCATCAGCTGCGATAGCCTGGGTGGACGCAAGTCAGACTGTGGTTATTGTGGACGGAGGGAACTTTGCCAACGGCAGTTCAATCGCCACAACCTCAACGGTTATCAACGGGGGCTCGTTCGACTAATGCCAACACCAGCAACTAGAACGCCTGTCCGGCTAGCCCGAGGCACTTTCAGCAATTTAAACAGCAGCCTTTCAGACCTGCAAGAAGGCGAGATTGTTTACGCGACAGATCAAGACAAGCTTTATGTAAAGGAGGGCTCTGCTCTTGTTAGCACTCAGTTAACTGGAGCGGCAACGTTAGCGGCAGCTCAAACCTTTACGGCTGGACAGCGTGGTGAGGTTACGACGTTAACTGATGGGGCTAATATCAGCATCGATTTAGCAGCAAGTAATAATTTCACCGTAACGCTGGCTGGCAATCGAACTTTAGACAATCCGACTAACTGTGTTGCAGGACAAAGCGGATCAATTTTTATTGTTCAAGATGGTACGGGCAGTCGAACTTTAGCTTTTTCCAGTTATTTTGATTTTGCTGGTGGCACCGCACCAACATTAAGTACAGCTGCTTCTGCTGTAGATCGTATTGATTATGTGGTGCGTAGTGCAACGTCAATTCACAGTGTATTCACTGCAAACTACTCATGAGCGTCATTGGTTCTAACGTTCTTGCTGGTGCATCTGGCGCTGGCGGTGCAGCTGCCTACCAAATAGACCGCAGCTTGCGGTTTAACAGTGCTGATAGTGCATATTTAAGTAGAGATTTCCCATCCAAAGGTAATCAAACAAAATGGACTTGGAGTGGTTGGGTAAAACGATCAGATATAGGCAGTAGTAGACAGCAGATATTTGGTAATACTACTGCTGGTGCTGGCCCATATGGCGCATTTGAGTTTGGTTCTGATGATCTTTTATATTATTACGATAATGCAATAGGTTCGGGTGGTACTGTTTTTCAGACTACCCGCGTTTTTAGAGATATCAGTGCTTGGTATCACATTGTAGTTGCTCTTGATACAAGTCAAAGCACAGATGCTACTCGCATTAAAGTTTATGTTAATGGAGTACAAGAAACAAGTTTTACTACTCTTAGTGTTCAAGCATCAGGTAGCTCATATTTGAACGATGCTGCTCAACATAATTTTGGTTCATGGACCCCTGCAGCGAATGCGTATTATTTAGATGCATATCTAGCCGACGTTCACTTCATCGACGGTCAAGCACTTGATCCAACTAACTTTGGTGAAACAAACGCTGACACTGGTGTTTGGCAGGCGAAGGAGTTTACTGGAACGTATACTACCCCTGACACAGACGGTTCATCATCTCCGTTTGTCTTTACTAAATCTACGCCAGCTCAAAATTCTACAGTTGCGTATTTAAACAGCAACCCAGACAGCTCTGCTTATCCATTAATTCAATCTTATTCGACAAGTAATAACTTCATTAAAGTTAAATTTTCAAGTGCTCAGGCGTCTATAACTTCTATCAAATTCAGAGGAGGTGGCTATTCAGCCGGATCGACATACACTCTTAAAGTGAATGGTACACAAGTTGGAGGAACGCACTCCACCAATACTGGTTGGGGCGAGGCAACTCATAGTATTAGCTCAACAAATATTCAGACGCTTGAAATCACAGGCTCGGATGGTTTTGCACTTGGCCAATTAAAGTTTAATAATACTCTTGTTTCTGGCACTCCAAGTTATGGAACATTAGGGACTGGTATTAATTCTTTTGCCCTCGACTTCTCCGACAACAGCAGCAACGCGGCGCTGGGAACTGACAGCAGCGGGAATAACAACACCTTTACGACCCACAACCTGACAGCAGGTGCTAATTATGGGTTAACAATCGCTGCTCGAATTGTTGGAACAAGTGAAACATTTTCTTTCCCGATTACTTATACCTCCACGGTTACTTACGAGTTCTTTGTAAAAATTACTACAGACGGATCATATAACCATATGGCAAGAGCGGACGGTGACGTGTGGAATATAGGTACTTCAGGGTCAAGTTTGCTGTTTGGTAATTTTAATGGAGGCTGGACAACTTTCAACAGCACTGGCTTGAACGATAGTGGATGGCACTTTGTTCGTCTTACAACTACAGGTTCAAGCACAAGTTTATATGTTGATGGTTCGCTTATTGGCACCAACTCTTCTGGCGGAAGTGTTTCGACGGGTTCTCAGGTTACGAACACAATACGGGGCGCAGGTTCTAGTGCGTTTGAAATAGCGCATTTACGCATTACTACTGGTGGCACACCTCCAACCACTGGAATTCCCAGTATTGCGAGCATGAATGCAGCCGCGGGTTCTGGCGGAACTTTGGCGTTTTACGACAAGCTTGATGATATTGCTAGTAGCGGGACAAAAACAAGTGATGGCGGCAATGTAACTATTACGATGAATGCTTCAACTGTTGGTGTTACTGATCCGTCCTCTGACAGCCTGATCGACACGCCGACGAATTACAAGTCAGCTACAGGCGGCAACAATGGCGGGAATTATCCAACCTGGAACCCACTAAGTAAATCATCTTCAACATTTAGCAACGGCAATCTACAAGTAACTACTAGCGGTGGCTCTGGTTATCCGCTTGAAACTGTTAATTTCTACACTCCACCTGGCGCTGGAAAATGGTACTGGGAGTTTGAATTAAATGCTCTGAGTGGCACCAACTACACGTTGGTTGGGATGCTTCCTCGTGACAACACTTACGTGCAGGGAAATGCAAATATTCCAACAGAAGTAGGAGGTATTTATCTTTATATCGGATACAATGGCAGTACAGGTGCTGCTTCTGGTGCGGCAACGGCAGGAACCAATACAGCAACTTTTGGTGTTGGCGATATTCTTGGTTGGGCTTTTGATGCTGAAAACGGAACTGTTAAATGTTATAAAAATGGGGTAGCACAAGGCACTCAATTTACGAATGTAAGGACTGACGTTGGCTGGGCGTTTTGCGCAACTGACTATGACAATTCAGCAACAGCAACTTACATTATTAATTTCGGCCAACGCAGCTTCAGTTACCCTCCAGGTTCATCTGGCGGACCATCCTCAGATTACAAGTCGCTCTGCACAACAAACTTACCCGAGCCAACAATTGCCGACCCCTCGACGGCGTTTGATGTTGCCTTGTGGGATGGCAATGGTGGTACACAGACAATCTCAGGCTTGAATCTAAGTCCTGATTTCGTGTGGATCAAAGATCGCTCTCAAAGCTCGGACCATGCTTTATTTGACATTGTAAGAGGTGCTACAAAACGTCTTAGAAGTAATCAAACTAATGCAGAGCATACGGACTCAGGATATCTAACTTCTTTCAACTCTGACGGTTTTAGTATTGGCTCGCACGCTGCTGTTAACTACAACAACGCTGCCAATGTGGGTTGGGCCTGGGATGCTGGAGCAAATAGCAATAGAACATACAATGTCACGGTAGTTTCTGATAGTGGTAACAAGTATCGATTTGATGGGCACGGCACTAGTGCAGTAACGCTTGACCTTGCAGAAGGTAGTACTTATGTATTTGATCAATCGCATAGCAGCAACTCGGGTCATCCACTGCGATTCTCTACAACGTCTAATGGAACGCACGGCGGCGGCAGTGAGTACACAACAGGTGTAACTGTCACTGGAACACCTGGAAGTGCAGGCGCTAAAACTACAATTGTTGTTGCTTCTGGCGCACCAACGCTTTACTACTATTGCACACAGCACAGCGGAATGGGAGGTCAGATTAATACGAATAGCACTGCAGGTGCGACCGTGTTATCTGGCAGTCTGAATAGCTCGGCGTATAACCAAAGCCAGACATGGAGTGGGCAAGTTTCGGGTACATCCTATTCCGGCTATCCAAAAACAAGAGCATTTGACTTCAATGATGCCAATAACGCACATCCGGCTGACAATAATGAGTTAGTTTTTACTCCAAGCCCTAGTTTTAGCAGCGCATCAACAGTAAAAATTTGGTATTACTATCCGACAACTCATGCAAACGCATTTAAAATTAATGGTACTGCTGTTGGCAATGCTGTTGCACAAACATCGGGTACATTAACTCACACCTTTAATGTTTCAGGCTTTACTTCATTAAGCTGGAGCCGTAATAAATACGGCAGCGAAGACGCAGCAATTTCAAAAATTGAGGTTGATGGTGTTCCGCTTGTTGACAACGGCGTAACTGTTCCCAACGTCCCAACAATCGCTTCAACAGTCAGAGCCAATCCAACGGCGGGCTTCAGTATTGTGTCTTACACGGGAAATAATGTTTTAAACGCAAGTGTTGCCCACGGTTTAAATTCTACGCCTACATTGCGTATTACGAAACGAAGAGATGGTACTGATAACTGGGTTGTCAATACAACTGCTATAGATGGCGGGCATGATTTTGCGCATTTGAATTTAACAAATGCCTTCTCTAGTGATTCTGTAAACGTGCCTAATTCAGCCGTGTTTTCTGTTGGAACACACACATCAGTTAATGGTAGTGGTAATACATATATTTGCTACTGTTTCGCACCAAGCGAAATATGCTCCGTGGGCAAATACACCGGCAATGGATCTGCAGACGGTCCTTTTGTATATACCGGAATGCGTCCCAAGTGGATCATGATTAAGCGTACTGATGCCGCTAATAGTTGGTATATTCTTGACACCGTAAGAAATTCGTTCAATGATTTAAGTGATTACTTATCTGCTGATACTACTCTTGCTGAGCTATCAGCTGCAAACATTGCTGATTCTTTATCTAACGGATTTAAGATCCGAGGTGGTAGCGCGTACTACGGCTTTAATGCCTCTGGCGGAACATACCTATATCTCGCATTTGCTGAAAATCCTTTCTCCTTGAACGGCGGTCTTGCCCGTTAAACTTTTCCTATCACCACAAGCGTCATGTTTACTGTCAGCGGCAAAACAATTCAATACAATCGTGCTTGGACGCACCCTGACACAGGCGTTCAATATCCAGCAAACTGGTTGCG
>CEWG01225332.1_pt1 | contig 15034 bp, 22 predicted proteins | sample 361411 | NCBI WGS metagenome assembly CEWG01 (sample SAMEA2622173, study PRJEB7988) | marine metagenome | biome: marine biome (ENVO:00000447); feature: surface water layer (ENVO:00002042); material: "saline water (ENVO:00002010), including plankton (ENVO:xxxxxxxx)" | depth 5 m | reverse complement strand
GCTCCTCAATACGATAACCTTCTAAGAGTGCTGATACTGTAAATTGTCTCATCCTAAGTCCTCCCAAATAGAAATAAATGTGTTTATAAAATTCTGTTGATATTCAGTCATTGTTTCTAACTCTTGCTCATCAGCAGATAATTGTGGTATGTTATGATCAGTACAAAATTTTTGATATACATCACATAACCAGTCATGTTGTGCATCATTCATGTTCAAAGTCTCCTAGAATAGTTCCGATAAGTACCTCTAACTCTTTACACTCATTGTTATCACATTTATGCACGTAGTCATCAATAATAGTGTTGAGAATTGAGGGATCTTGTTCAATTGCAAAAATAAGATCTTGCACTAAAATGATTTTATCAGCAGGTGATAAAGTGTTGTTATCTAACATCATTCATGCTCCCACACTTGAAATTCAAAGAAATAATAATCAGTTGATATATTCAACCTCTTACATTCTTTCTTTACTTTCTTATAGTCAATGGGGTCAATCTCAATGACGTGATATTCAGTTTCAATAATTTTTGTGGAATCAGTCATTTGTAATTTCCTTGGTACATTCATAGTATAGCAAAGATTCAAGTGGATTGTTCTCTGCTTGTGACACTTTATTGACTGTCACAGAGTTGATTCTTTTCTCAATTAGTTTACTATAATCATCATGTAACTCACATCCTAAGTATTTTCTACCTAGTGATTTTGCTACCATTGCAGTAGTTCCCGATCCCATAAATGGATCTAAAATAATATCACTAACTCTTGAACCACTAAGTATGCAGGGTTCAACTAAGTCAGGTGGAAACGTAGCAAAGTGACTACCTTTATAAGGTTTATTTGTTATACTCCATACACTACGTTTATTCTTAGTAGTATAACTCTTAGTCAATCCGCTATGAGGTTGTAAACCAGTCCCTTTATTATGGTATTTGCCGTTATCACGATTTCTAGTTCCCCAGTCCTTCTTGACTGGTTCTTTTATTGCTTCATTATCAAAGTAATACTTCTTATTTTTACTTAGTAGAAACAAATACTCATGTGATTTAGTACATCTATCCTTTACACTTTCAGGCATTGGATTAGGTTTATGCCAAATAATATCTTGACGTAAATACCAACCTGCAGATCTTAGGGCAAATGCTAACATCCAAGGGATACCGATCAAATCCTTTTCTTTATATCCTTCTAATTTATTACCACGTTTATTACAATTAGTGGGTAAATCTTGATTAGTTTTAGATACTGATTGTTTAGGATATGATTGACCTTTTCCTGGTCTATAGTTATAATAACTATCACCAATATTCAAGAATAATACTCCATCATCGTGTAGTATATTCTTTACATCATCAAAGACTTTTACCATTTCCTGAATATAATCTTCAGGTGTATTCTCTTGCCCTATTTGATTAGTTTCATCACCATAATTACGTAAACCGTAATAAGGTGGGGATGTAACACACATTTGTACTTTTACATTTTGTGCATGTAATTGTTTCAATGATTGTCTACAATCACCGTAAATAATCTTGTTATGTATCATTTTAGAAATTGTGTGACAGTTGGAATAGTGGCATAAGAGTCTATCCTTTCTTGTGATTTTGTGTAATAATCAGTATATCTTTCGCAACCAATATAATTTCTATTTGATAATTTACTAGCGATTGCAGTTGAACCACTACCCATGAATATATCAAGAATAGTATCACCTTCATTAGAATATGCTTTTATCATTCTTGATAATAATTCTAGGTTCTTAGTAGTAGGATGCCATCCACAATGATCTTTACTTGTTGTATGATTATTCTTTTGCCATACACATGTAGGTATAGTTCCCTGAGTATAATTCTTACCAGTACGTAAGTTCTTTTTTAGTTTACGTTCTACTCTTACGTCACTATCATTGAATAAGAAATTATCACCTTTTGAGTAACACCATGCGTACTCATGTTTACGAGCAAAGTTACTCTTAGAACGTCCACCCCAATTATAACTCCAAACTATCTCATTTTGAGAACGAAGTTGATTATATTCTGATAACATTAGTTTATATTTGATAAACGTATCTGTTTTCAATGTACCCCAAACTATCATCATACGATTAGGTTTGAGTACACGTACTAAGTGATCACTCCACTCTTTGCACCATGAGAGATAATCACTCTCATTTTGCCATTGAGAATCCCAACCTTGACCACCATCAAAACCTATAAAATAGGGTGGGTCAGTTAGTATCATATCTACTGAATTGTCATCGATTGACTCAAGAAACTTGATGCAATCTATATTTTGTATTGTGTTTAGTTGCATAGTATTGAGTCTAGTGAGTGCATGAAAGGAAAGTCTTGAGGAAAACCATCTAAGAAAAATGTACCACTATTCTTAGTCTTACCACCATGTTGGTTATGAATAAAGAAACCATCTTCATTAGGTGTTTGTACAAATTTGCTTACTTCCTCTTTAGTTGCTGCATGAAATTGTATTCTATCAGGATAGATTGCAAGAAATACTATAACCTCATAATCTTGTGCAGGTCTTATTTGTTGCCATCTAAAGTGTGATCCATCAGTACCCCATAGTAATGATCCCTTCACTTCTACCTTTTTACCATTGATCCTAGTATCGTGGTCAGTATTAGTTGGATCTTCTACCTTCCAACCCATATTATCACAATACTCCTCAAATAGTAGTTCAAAATATCTTCCTTTTCTCTTACTACTCATTTGTTTGTAGATCCTAAAAGGAGAGTCTGAGTAAGGATCTATATCTCTTTTATGGATAGCATCATCATGTGTCATGTAATTTTCTATCCACTCATCCTTGATAATGTGCTTTGACATTTGAAGATTCATGTTTGTTATAATACCATTATAGCAGTAGATATACTATAATGCAAAAAAACAGGACAGTAAGATAACTGTCCTGCTGCTCCTAATAACTCTTAGGATGTGTGATAAAATCACCATGTGATATATCATCTATGTGTCCATGATCTATATTGATATGAACATTGCTTTCTAGTATTAGAGCAATTTTCTCTAGTGCATCAGCAATTCTTTTGAGATCAGGGTTATTCATTGTCATCAACCTCAGTCCATTGTCCTCTACTAGTTCGAGGATTTTTTCTAAACTCATCTAATTGATCTAGAATATCATCAGTTGATTTTATACCATCAATACGTGATAATATACCTGATAGTTGTTTGACTGTTGTTGATCTCTCACTTCTTGCAGCAAAAGCAAGTGCATTTCTAACATGTGATTCTGCTTCAGCAAGTGATTCTAGTAAAGTTTCAGATAGTGTCATAATCAATTGTGTGGGTTATATTTTCTGAGTATGTACAATGCAATGGCAACACCTATTGATGATGATGCAAGTACAATAATAACTAAGGGCATATTATTTTCCCTCCATTGGAAAGGAAATAACATTCGATTTACTTCTATTAGGATTCAACTTTACTACAGTCTCATTCCATGCTCTAATACTTTTACTTTCTAAGGTTCTAGTCATATACTTAGAAAATCCTCGTAGAGTTTCTACTGTTTGTAGTAACTCATCATCATCACTCGTATTATAGCATTGAGTAAGAAGTTCATCACACATTTGATCGATGATTTTCACATTTTGGATTGACTCATCTAAGTCATTCATAACTGTCCATACAGTTTCATAGTCCATACATGCCATAATAATAATAGTGGTAAGAAAACAAAACCCCCTACTCAATAGGGGGTCAATAATAATCTCAGTAAATATTCAATTGTCTTTAGTAAACTAAACTAATGTTAGTTCGCCTGAAGTACGAGCGTTAGAAACAAATCTACCTACAGATTCTTTAGAGTCTAACACACCTTGTAAGTCAGTCTCGAACTTGCTAGGGTTCTTAGCAGCATATGTGTATGCTTTGTCGTTAGTAGTGTACTGAATGTCTACGTTGCCCTCATTGAAAGAGATAGCAGCGATAGCAGAAGATCCAGAAATAAGCATAATACGCTTCATAATATAAGGTGAACAATGATAACAGTTTAGAGACTTAGTATCTTTGGTCTGTATGTACATATTATAGCATGTACAAAACTGATTGTCAACAATGTGTTGAAATCAAAAAAAGAAAGAGAGAGTGGGTCTACTCATCAAGGTTTCACCTTGGAGACCAAATTTACCTACTGGGAATCGCTTACACCTGTACCCCTACTAACACTACCGTTTAGAAACCTTACATAGCATGTGCTTTGGGGCAGTAGAACCACATATCTCTCATGTGGGAGGGGTCATTGCATTACCTCAACGTCATGTGACTACTTCTCACCAAAAATGGAATTGTTAGTCTAGTTGAGAACCTCTGACTGATAAAGCAAGGAAGGTATCCCTAAGCACTTGTGAATGTTTAGCATCCTTGCCTATGTACCTATTATAGCAGGTTCAGATTGATTGTCAAGTAATGTCAGGATATCTTGATAATCCTCTGAGTTTACACCTATCATTATCTCATAGTAAGTAGCATAGTCTATACCTAATTTCTGGGCATAGTATTCATGGTCTCTGTGATCGAATTGTTTTTCCATGAGATAATTTGAAGCATAGTTGATTATAAGATATAATTCTCAGGATGTCAACTCCTGAGTAAGATATTTCTCCTCGAACTTCTGTTCCTGATACTCATTCAAATCTATTTCAGGAATAAATTGAATATCAAGATCTTGATCTGGTGTAAACTGAATATCATCCATGTAAATATGTAGTAATATTTACAAGAGATTGTTACGGTTCTGTAACAATCTCAACAGTAGCATCTAACTTAGAATAGAGTTGGATGAATGATTCTTTAGTCTCATCATCAAATCTATTGAGACACATTTGAACTGCTTTCATCTTGTCTCCGAAAATAGAGTATGCTCTAATAACGTGAGTCAGTCTACGAGTGGATATGACCTCATCAACACCACCCTCGGCAAATGTTCTTCTTACGATATCTGCCCATGAACATAGATGAGTAATGAAATCTTCATGTTCTCTTACCATGGGAATATTCAACTCTTTACATAATGCCTTGAGTATTTTACTCTCAGTAGCAGAATGTGGATAATCTTGCTCAATGGTAATTGGGAATCTCTCAAGAAATGCTTCATTGAGAACATTTGTTCCGATAAACCTACCGTCATCACTTCCTTTACCTTTAGTATTGGCAGTAGCAATAACATTGAAACCTGCACTAGGTTTGATGTACTCACCTATCTTTTTGAGAAATACACCTTTACCCTCTAGTATAGATTGTAGGCATAGTATCTTGTTAGATGCTAAGTCTATCTCATCAAGTAATAAGATAGCACCACGCTCCAATGCTTCAATAACGGGACCATTATGCCATACAGTTTCACCGTTGACAAGTCTGAATCCACCTATTAGATCATCTTCATCAGTCTCAACAGTTATGTTGACTCTAATCAATTCTCTACCTGAAGATGCACATGCTTGCTCAACACCGAATGTCTTACCGTTACCAGACAGTCCAGTAATGAAAACAGGATAGAATAGTCTTGATGTAATAATCTTCTTGACATCATTGAAATGTCCAAACTTGACAAATGTTGGATCTTTATCAGGTATTAGATTTTCTACATCAATAGTAGTCTTGGCAATACCTACGTTAGATGGTAATGCAACTGTTTTTTCTAATTGTGCTTTTGCTTGCTTTACAGTCACTTTCCAATGACCACGTTTAGTCTTATACTGGTTCAGGTACTTAGTAATTGTCTGGTAACCAACTTCATGGTTACTGCAATATGCCTTGACCTTATCAGCATCTAGTTCAGCACCATACTGATCTACAATGTTATCGATATGGAATTTTGAATCTAAGGTTCTTGGCATAATAAAAATAAATTTCTTTTGTATAATACTATTATAACAAGAGTTATATTATAATAGTGTGATAGTGTGTAAGTTTGTCAACCGTCACACTATCTGTGTGATAAACTCTTTTACCATGAATTTATTTGATTTCTTACCTCTATTCATCTTTCTAAATGCAGCAGTGATTTTTCTTTTCTCAGCACCTGCATCAACATCTAAGTCATCATCAGTATGTAAGTCTTTACCATTGAGTGCAAACCACATATCAAATGCTAGTGATTTGAATGATACTAGACCTTTTTTCCTCATTTGAGACTTCATTTCTTCTACACAATTATAAGACTTGCGACCATAATAATGATAGAATCGTGATAAACCGTTTCTTTCTAGTACTCTAATACCTATGAAATTACAGTTAGGAATATCACTCTTTACTGACTCTACAAGTTTACAAGTAAATTCAGGTTCATTGATTGCACCTAAGAATGTTTTACCTTTGTGTCTGATAACAGTATCACATGGATATATGGACATCCTAGTCATTTGATCTTTACCACTCTCATAATATCTATCTCTTAGTTTATTATAAGAACTGTGATAACCTTCACCATCAGTCAATGTAATTACATGACATTTTTGTAACTTAGCACTCTTTATAAGTTGTTTAGTAAGTTGACCTACTGCTACTATTGCTTCATTTAGTGGTGTTCCTGATAAACAAAACTTACGATAGTAATTATATTTTGTTGCCTGAAAACCTGCAACTTGTAACCATAATAGCAACATCATTTCATCTAATTTCTTAGATTTCTGAGTGCTTGATAGTATGTTTACCATCCTAAATGCACCCTCTATGTATAAATCACCTTCCTTGACTTCCTTTACTAATCTACTAGGATCTAAAAGATCATTATTGTAGTATGGTCTATCTGAAGTATTGTCTGGAGAACCTAATGCCCATCCGTCATTTGTAAATGAATATACTTCAAAAGGTATATTTACTTTCCTACAAAACCATACTAGAGTGTATAATTGCTTCATAGTATCTTTTAGTATTTGTGACATTGAACCACTCCAATCTAATAAGAATACTAGACCATGATTTTTACCTTCAGGAATTATACTTACTTTCTTGAATATATCTTCATTATACATGTAAGTATGTAATTTAGAAGTATCAAGTACACCAGTCTTAGCAACAGTTTGTCTAGCATAAGAGTCAGCAGATTTTTTCATTTCAAATTCTTTTACAAGATTGTTGACATCTTTTCTTGCTGATAACTTATACTTATTGTACTCTAGTTTTTCCTGAACTATATTATTACCAGAATAATTCCATCTGCTTGATGAATCATCACTCAATGCACCTTGTTCTTCAATACCAAAATGAGTCTTTAGTTCTTTGTAGATAACATCAAATGATATTACTGCATTATCAAGATTGACTGTTGGTATAGTAACGTATTGTGTTTCTCTACTTTGGTCATCTTTTAGTTTGTCGCTATTGCGATCAAATGCTTCCTGAGTATCACTCTCATCTATATTATTCCAGTCACCTGCAACATTACCTGCACCACCCTCTGTATCATCATCATCAGACTCATCGGACTCATCCTCATCGGACTCATCGAAGTCAGGGTCATCTAAATCTGCATCAGCATCTATCTCTTCATCAGAAGTTTGCTCATCTTCAGGTGTGAATAACTCATCAGTATTGTTATTAGCAAGATCTTCAAGACTTGCTTGTGCTAATTCTAGTTTTTGTTGTTCTATTCTCTCTTGCTGTTGCTCCTTACTATACTCATGTACTCTCTTAGATATATCTAATACTTGCTCAAATGTTTCTGATTTAGATATTTCTGTGATAAATTCATTCTCTATATCATTGAATTCTAGGCATAGATAAGCACCTAACTTGAAATATAGATTGATTTTATCGATAAACTTCATTTTATTGACATCTAAACCTTCTAACTCAAAGAAATCTCTTGCATTTAGTTCTTCATATCCTTTATAGAAATCTCTATTGAGACCTGCAAACTTTTGCTTCATTAGTCTCTCAATTCTGGCATCCTCAACTATATTGACATAACCCATAGGCACATTAGCATACTCATCTTTTTTCCACATTACACATGGTGTGAATAGTGCATGTCCTACCTCGTGAGCAACAAGCATGTCATATACAAAGTTGCTGACAGTATTCCACATAGGTAGAGTCAATACTCTACTCTTAGTATCAAATTGAGCAGTCTCTACTTGCTTATGCTCTACTATGAGATTCTCAGTAGCAAGTAATCTTGCTAAGTTACCTTTGATTTCTATGTTTACTGGCATGTTTCCTTGTGTGTTATACTATCATTATAGCAATGAAAAATCCCCCTGTGAAGGAGGATTGTGACACTTTCTGAACTGGTTAGAATGATTTTGGTTCGAGTGGGTATTCTTCGATTCTCTTTCTAAGCGTGTGAGAAACATGTTTCTTGCTTTTCTCAATTGCCTCATCCTCTGAGGTTTCAAGGAACGTTTTGCATCCTTCCCTGAGTTGTGCATCCAATTTGGTGTATTCATTTTCCTCTAGTTTTCTTACTGGTATTACTGAAGATACTACTACATTGACCGACCTATGTGGAAGTTCATCTGTGCCAGTTCCACATCTGATACATACCGACATTGTATCTCCAGAAATAAATGATATAATACCGTATTCGGGTTCATAGTCCTTATGACCGTATTCAACAGGATCACCAACTGCAAAATCATCACCTGACCATAGTTTTTCCCAGTTATTGCCGTAATTTGGGGGGTATTCTCGTTTTGCAACGGGCATAGTATAAATATAGTAGTTAGTGTTCTTCTTATTCTATTATAAAAAATGTCAACTGTAAACCTTAGTTCATATATTGGAACATATCATCCATTTCTCAATCTTGCTGATACCACTTATATAGACAAGTGGCATGGCACTGATAACAATACTGGAGAATGGTTTGATCCTTCAAAGGACTCTCGCAACTGGACTCTACCCAGTTTAGCAACCAACGCAACCGCAGCATCTAAAAGTGCAGCAGCAGATGGAGTTGGAAAACCAAGATATTTGTATCTATCAGAGATAGAACATCTATTCGTAGATGCTAATAAGAAAACTCTGAATATTAGTGATATTGCTTATATGAATGACAATATATCGCTATCAGATCAGGCAACTGCTGTAGGTTCAGTAAAATTAGGACAAGTCAAGGCAGCAACTAAATTGATTGTCCTTGAGGGAACTAATACTAATCCAGATGGTAAGAAGTATAGACTACTAAGACACGTCAATAATCTTATCAAGGCACAACAAGATGGAGATACAACGATTGATGCCTATGTTGTTACATTAGACGATATTGCACCAAAGACACTATCTGCTAGTGACTGGTTTATTATCAATGGTCACTTCAAACTTATTGCTAATGCAATAAAACCTGGAATGACTGTAAAGGGAATTCATGATAATACAATTCTAAAAAAACAACTAGAGAAGTTTGTAACTGCTAAAGTTATTGTAGATACACCTTGGAATGGTTCTGATACACTTATGAATAGTATGAGAACATTTCTTACTGGTAACAGAGGTATGTTAGGCACTGATGCTTACGTGGATAATCCCTCACCTCATCGTAAATTATTCATGTAAATAGTAACTTTTATTATGAAAATCTATTGGGGTGCTTGCAATAGTGGCAAAGCACATTTGAAGATGCTCTATAGAGCAGATTGTAAACCACAATTAGAGTTTACGAATGACGGTTACAACGCATCGAAACTAGATTATGTAGATGGTAATGAATACGAAGTATTTTACTATTCAGATGGTAAAATACAAAGTGAGGTAAGACGAAAGAACACAACACTCGATGACAAACTAACATATAATTATGGTGAAAAATATAATTATGTTGATGACCGTCCACCAGTACTCCGTACTAGAAGCAAAGATAGGAAAGTATCTAAATACTCTCCTATTTTTTTGTCTCAAAATTGGGAGCATCTAATAGATGAGTGGGTTGACTGTGAGTTGATGATAACACCATATCCATTGATAGGTATAGCATCACAAAAACATTGTGTCACTAGATATAGAACGAAACCAACTGATAAATGTTTATCATTAGTCAAATCTGCAACAAATATAGTTCCATATAAATCTAATCTATTGGATAGTATGATAAGTAAATTATCTCTATTCGATAAAATTGAGTCAGCAAGGAAGTCAAAGAAACTAACAGGTAGATTTGTAGTATTCAAAGATCTATCTGATGTATATAATAAGCATAAAGAAATCCTATGGCATCATCTTGATGGTATATTAGAGGAACATAGAGAAATAGAATATAGACTAAGACAGTTAGATATACCATATCAATACTTTGACTTAGATCACGATAGTTATGATATATTTGGATGTACTAATAGATTACCGTCAACATATACACATCCAGACTGGGATTTGACTGATAGCAAAACTCATAGTAATTGGACGATACTTAGAGATATTGCAGAAGAGTATATAAAAGTGAGAAACTTGCACGATATGCGTTTAGATGCTACAATAACTGGGAAGACATAACATCATGTACAATAACAAAACTATAGCATGTATTATCCCTGCGAGGATGTCATCCAGTAGATTTCCTGGCAAACCTCTTGCTAAAATCAAGGGTAGAGAAATGTTTTTGAGAGTAGCAGATATAGCAAAGCAATCACATTATATTGATAGAATTATTGTAGCAACAGAAGATATAATTATACAACGAATGGCAGAGATAAATGCCTATGAGGGTATGATTACTAGTAAACATTATACATGCACTCATAGAGTAGCAGAGGTATCAAAGAACATAGACTGTGACTACATTTTCAACCTACAAGGAGATGAACCACTAACTAAACCTGAGTGGATAGACAGCATGATACAGTTTGGTGTGGATAATGACTGTGACATGGTACAATCCATGAGACAGTTGGAGCAAAGTGACTTACAGGATGAAGACGTAGTAAAAATGATAGTCAATAATGGTGTGGTGACACACATGCAAAGACGATGTGATGTTATTTGTGATAATCTAGTGACACAATTAGGATTGTATATGTATAGACGTAATGTTATTGTTGACTTCCCTAACTGTGATATGACATTTGTAAGATATTGGAATGGATTAGATACCATTGGTTTCTGTGGTAAATATGATGTAATACCGTTCGATCTAAAATGTGGTAAAATAAGGGCGGTGGATAGACCACATCATATACAAGAAGTAGAACAACAATTGTGATTACAGTCAAGCAACAACAATTATTCAAAAATTCTAGATCCATTGCCTTGATAGGTAATGGTGGTAATCTTGCTATCGCTCAACATATGGCAAGTGATATTTACAGACATACAGGTAAATTTTGTTTTGCACCTGATAGTGTCAACCTTACAGCGTTGGGTGGAGATCGTGATTGGAAAGAAGAGTGGATAGAATATGCACGTAGTGGTGCTGATTTGATAATTGCTATTACATGTAGAGTCTACTCTCCTATGGTTAAAGTCCTTGAAAAGACCAACATAAAGGTATTATTGATTGCTCCAAACCAACACGAAACACTTGAAACTATTGTCATACCTGCCACACACTATCATAAATTTGAGTGTGAAGCACTAATGACAATATACATGCTTATGGAGTATAATGGTGTTGACCTACCTAAGTTACCATGAAACCACTAGTGGAAAAGTTTGATGATATCACCGATTATGTCACCAACATTTATTGTATTGATATTGATGGTACACTAACTGAACCACATGAAGGGACACCTTGGGATGCAGTGCCAAGGTATGATCGTATAGAATATGTAAACAAGTTATACGATGAGGGTGCTACAATATATCTTATGACAGCAAGAGGATTTATTCGCAGCACAGCAATGCACGGAGATGACGTAACTGCTGGACAAAAAGAAGCAGACTCATATTGTCGTAAAAGAACTGAAGAACAACTTACCAAATGGGGTGTAAAGTACCATACCTTATTCTTTGGTAAACCTAGAGCAGTTGTATATGTGGATGATCGTGGTGTGAATGATAAGGATTTTTTTCCATCATAGACTGTAACCACTCGTATGATTGTTGATACTCTGGGTTATAACAAAACTGTTGATGATATTCTAAGAAACCTTTATTCATAAGATCTTCATGTAATTGTGCTGGGCTCTTGAGTACATCAAGTCCTAGCATTTTTATTGTAAGATATCTTCTTACTTCTTTGTCTATATCGTACCACTTCCTAGTCCATTCAAAAAATTTCTTCTGTGCTGGTGTCAACCAATCATATCCCCACTTCAGGTAATGTAGTACTAAGTTGGACTCTCTTTCCATTTCATCCTTAGTCTTAGTACGATACTGTTCTAACTTATCATAAATGTGTATTGTCTTATCTAAAAATTCTGCGTAGTATATGTCAGTGCCTGGCCACGGGACATAGATGTGTTCATGCTCTAGAAATGCTCTTGATAAGATAAACTGCCTTGTTACAGCATCACTCATCTGTATAAACTTACTACCAGCAGGTAATTTCAGTTTATCCCAGTTTTTCCATATATCACATGATCTCCATGGAAGAAAAAATGTAATAGGTGCTGGTGCTTCATCAATTAGCTGCTGGACTGACTCATATTCGTCATTTCTGATCGTGACCTGATCGTCTCTTGGTAAGAAGAACAAACTTCCCTCAGGACTTGACATTCTTTCGGTGCTTGTGGCGATCCGTCCAAGCTCCCACAAAAATGGACAAGTGCCGTAATAAGCAGTTTGATTGCTAAATCTTCCATTGTTTATCTTGTTATAATGATGTTGAGACCATGCGTATGTCTTGTTACTATTGAAACATTCACGTTTGGTATACATGTGGTCATAACGACCTATTGCTTCACGACATACACCAGGTATTATACCAAATAAAAACGAGGTATGCTCGGATAAACCGAGATACCTCGCCATTGTGTTATGCCATTTGTCAGATCTATCAGCGTACATAATAAAGAAGGAGATGTCAAATAATTAGGTCTTACCGAACCATCTACCTCCTTGGTGATTAGTTGTATCTGATGCTTTCCTCCAGAACCCTTGGAAATCCTGAGTCTCTAAGAGAATACTATCTACTTCCTCGTCAGTTATAACTCCTTTTTCTAGTAATAACTGAACTAAACCTTCATTAGATACTTCAACCTTATCTTCAAAGAAAGGTGTCCATCTATCTGCGTCTGTTGGTTCTACATAATCTGCTACAGTACCATATTCACCATTCAATGCTTGTGTATACAAGTATCTTGAATGTTCTGTGGAAGCATCTAATGGATTACAGGTATAGTCTAACCAATCTTCAGGTAAATCTTTGAATTGTACTTCTAGATTTATCTTATTCTTTTCTGAGTTTGCCCACTTTGGGTTTCTTGCTGTTGTTACTTCGTAACTTACTTCATTTTCCATTGATAGATCTCCTTATACGTAGCGTAACCATAATGTTGCTGAATAAGCAACTACTGTATTTACAGTAACACTGTTGAGGTTGACGTTCACTGATACGTTACCAGCGACGTTTAAGTCATCAGTTGCAATGGTCTGGTTACCTTGAATGTTACCAGAGGTTGTTGTTGAAAGATCACCTTGGACATTACCAGAGACTGATGATGAAGTGTCACCTTGAATGTTACCAGTTATGGATAGATCATCAACTGGAATTGTACGGTTGACACTGAAGGAACCACCTTTACCACCCTGTATGTTACCAGAGTAGTTTACACTGTTATTACCCTGTACGGTACCAGTTACGTTGAAGTCATCTATAGGTATTGTACCTGTGTTACCAGTAAAGTTGAGGTCATCCGTTGGGATTGTACCTGTATTACCAGTTACGTTGAAGTCATCCAAAGGAATTTCTATGTCACCTTGAACGTTACCACTACCAAATGAACCCGATGCAGCAGCGACGTTAGGACCAGTAACACTACCTGCGTTAGTTAGTGCTGCACCTGAGTCATATCCCATACACCTCCAAGTTCCGTCAGGTGTGGTAGAATGTGTTTGTCCTGTAGCGTCTGAGTATCTAAGACTCGACCCTGCTAGTGTTGAACCTGGTGCATATTGAGTGTTACCACTCGCTTGTTGCATAAAAGCATATGATCCAACAACACCAACTGTGGAGTTCGTTCCGAGTGTTGCAGTAATAGAGGCAGTATTGATTTCACTGATCCTCTTATTAGCATCAACTACAATACTTCGTATATAGTTGTTGGTGGTACCGCCATAAGTAGCAGCATTGACACTCACAGTTTGGTTGACGTTGGAACCAGTACCGTATAAAGCCATTGATTTCTAGTCTCCTTCGTTGTTATTTATATTTCTTGAAGCATGAACTTGTAAGACTTTCCAGTCCTAGTGTTCTTCAAGAACAAATCATTCTCACCCTCTTGCATCACATAAGATCCCCAAGATCCATCTATATCGTTACCACCCATGCGATGTTCGTTAGATAAGTGTATGTCACCTGCTCTTACGTCATCAGCATAGACGTTTGCCCACCTCACAGTATCTGTACCTAAGTCTCTAGAACTGTCAGCATTTGGTACTATATTACCAGACATTGTTAGAGTTCCAGACATTGTATCAGAAGTATCTGATCTTACAAAACTTGAAGCATGTATACCATCAACCGTATCAGAATCTAGTCCAGAACCTGAACCATCAACTGTCTTGATAAGTGTCAAGATTTCTGATGCTGTCTGATCGGCAGTCGCTGAATTCTCAATTCCGTCTAATTTTGATCCATCCGTTGCTACGTCTCTACCGTCCACTGTACCAGATACAGTTATGTTACCAGTAACATCGATACCTGCTGTGAAATCATGGTTTCCAGTAGATGTAATAGGTCCGTTACTTGCAACTGCAACTGACGCAGAACCATTCTCGATTGTAGTGCTGTCAACTGCTGTTGTGGATGTTGCTGTGATACGTCCTTTAGAATCAACTGTGATGATTGGAATCGCTGTTGAAGATCCAACTGAACCTGCAGATACACCTGTGTTTGCAAGTGTTACCGCACCACCTGATGAAGCGGTAGCGTCTCCAGACATAGCACCATAGAT